>Ga0272446_1000240_pt1:0-22500 | contig 87205 bp, 65 predicted proteins | sample YNPCB0061_FD_194587 | JGI IMG/M metagenome (GOLD analysis project Ga0272446, IMG submission 194587) | Hot spring microbial mat communities from Yellowstone National Park, WY, United States - YNP-CB-006-1 | ecosystem: Environmental > Aquatic > Thermal springs > Hot (42-90C) > Sediment...
GCGTTCTTTCGCGCAGCCCTCCCTCCCCCCGTCCTCTCCCGCAGCGTGGCAGGTCTGTGTAGGTGCGGGCACGTGGTATCCGAACCCCAGCGCGCAGCCCTCCCTCCCCCCGTCCTCTCCCGCAGCGTGGCAGGTCTGTGTAGGTGCGGGCACGTGGTATCCGAACCCCAGCGCGCAGCCCCCCCTCCCCCCGTCCTCTCCCCCTTCCTCTCCCGCAGCGTGGGAGAGGAAGGGGGCCAGGGGGAAGGTGAGGGCCGCCAGGCGTGCTCCACAGCACAGACGCTGAAACCGCCGGGGAGACGCATGCGTTATCCACCAACGTTTCCCTGACCATTATGGAGATGCTATTGTCGAGCCGCATCAAAAGACCAGGTTTTTGATCACGCTGATCCTACTCTCATCATCGCCGAAGCCTTATAATGAACCATGTACTGGTACCGTAAACAGGGAAGGAGCCTCACATGATTAATTTCGGTGGCAAGAAGGACGAGGGGGACAAGAATCAGGGGATTAGCGAGGCAATGCGCTCAATGAGCGATCAAATTGGGCGACAGGCCCAAGAGATCAAGCGGTTGCAAGAGGCGCTCGAAACTGCACAGCAGGATGCTGCTGCTGCCGAAAAGGTGCGTAAGGCGCTGGCCGATGCTGAAACACGTATGGCGCAGATGGAAGCTGAGCTGAAACGGTTGAAAGATCAACTAGCCGCAACCGGTACCGGTGCCTCAAGTGGTGGTAAGAGCGCAAGTACTTCAGGCGGAGAAACAACAACTGCACCAGGGAGCATCACCGGTTCGGTAAGTGGCGCCTTTGGTACGAGCGGTGTCCTCAAGATTGGCCCTGGTACACCGGCAACAAGCACACTGGCAACAGACACACCGGCAACTGATGGCCTACACATCGGCGGTACCGCGTATGTTCAGAAGGCGGGTGGTAAAAATCTACGTCTCCGCAGTGCCCCCGGTCTCGAGTCAACCGTCCTCGATGGACTACCTCCCGGTACCAAACTGACATTACTGGCCGGCCCTCACGAGAAGGACGGCTATCCGTGGTGGCAGATTCGTACTGCCGATGGTCGAGAGGGGTGGGTAGCCGGTACCGAATTGGTTACCGATGAGAACCAGTAGATAGCCCCCTCACCTTCCCCCGGCCCCTTCCTCTCCCACAAGGGAAGAGGAAGGGGGAAGTGGCTACGATTGCGCTGGTCACCACCGGACGATGCGCGGGGGTGCAGCACGCTGAACACCTACTCGTAACGTAATGCTTCAATCGGTGGTAATAACGCCGCCCGGCGCGCCGGATAGTAGCCGAATCCAACGCCGATAGCCGATGCAAATGTCAAAGCCAGGATAATTCCGATCCACGAGATACCGGTATTGATTCCGCTGAACGTGCTGATAAGCCAGACGATCCCGATTGCGCCGATGACCCCGATCAAACTCCCTACCAGGCTTAGCGCAACTGCTTCCATCACAAACTGACCGAGCACATCGCCATCGCTAGCACCCAGTGCCTTACGCACCCCAATCTCACGGGTACGTTCGGTTACCGCCACCAGCATAATGTTCATAATACCGATGCCGCCGACAACGAGGCTGATCCCGGCGACCACAGCAATAAACCCGGTAATGGCAGTGCTGATCCCGGCCAGTACATTCAGCGCCTGCGTTGGGGTCTGCAAGTTGAAGTCGTTGATAGCGCCATCGGGAACGTTGCGTGCAGCACGCAGTGTACGTTCGATCAACGCTACAGCTTCATTAACCTGCTTCTCGCTCTGCAAACCGAGCAGAATGCTACTCATCCGCAATCCACGCCCCGGCAGATCGAGATCACCGATCAGGCGAAGCCGCATGGTGCTGACCGGAGTAAAAATTCGACTGTCGGTCGAGAAAGGGCCACCGTTTTCGTTGATGATGCCAACGATCTCGATTGGTTGACCGTTAATCTCTACAGTTTGCCCAATCACATCGCGCAATGCTGCTTTATCGGCGCCGAAGAGATCACGGGCCACCAACCATCCCAAGACACCTACTCGTGCCCCTTCTGCCTCATCAGCCGGAGTGAGGAACCGTCCGTGGAGCATCGGCGTGCGTTGGACCTGTGGATAATCGGCGCTGGTACCGACCAACAACGTTTGTAAAGACACCGCACCGGCGCGTACTCGGGTGTTGACCGTGATTTCTGGCGCAATCGCCCGAAAGATGTCAGGGTGATTGGACACTAACGTGTTCAGCACCTGGTATTCCTGGAGCGAGAGCAAGCCATAGCCGGGAACATCACGCGCCCCTTTCGCCCGAGGATCACCCGGTGTTACCGCAATGCGCCGTGTGCCCAAATCAACAAATTGTTCAAACACCTGCCCCTGTAACGCATTCCCCAGCGATAACACAGCTACCAGGGTACCGGCGCCAATAATGACACCCAGCATGGTCAGCAATGAACGAAACTTATTGGCGCGCAGGCTATCGAAAGCCATTCCAATCAACTCGGTGAGCATAGGCTCCTCTGTGCATTTGTGAAGTTCTCGCAACAATGTCGCTCAAGAGATGTATCCGTTACAGCTCTGCGGAACGCGCGACTACATGTTCCGGCAGACCATCCTCACCCCTGCCCCCTCTCGCACGAGAGGGAGCAGTGCCAAAACGAACTGGGTAAGCAACAGAGGTGAAGATCAGAGACACGAGGCGTACAGGGTAACGCCGTTTTGCTAAGCGGCTTCTTCAGTTGGTCGGCGCACCACCGGTACCGGTACCGGTTCAAGACCGTGCGACCGCTCAACCTCTTCCAAGACCTCAACACCGTAGTACTCGCTAAGAATGTTATCAACCAGTCGTCCATCGCGCAGCCCAATGACGCGATCCATATGCCGACCAATCTCAGGATCGTGGGTCACGATAATGATCGTGCGCCCCTGATCGCGATTGAGTTGGCGGAAAAGAGCCAGAATCTCGGCGCCGGTACGAGTATCGAGAGCGCCGGTTGGCTCATCGGCCAGAATAATGGCCGGATCGTGCACTAATGCACGCGCAATTGCCACGCGCTGCTTTTGACCACCTGACAGCGTGTTGGGCAGACTGTCACGTTTGTGGCCCAGACCTACTGCCTCTAATGCAGCTCTTGCCCGTTCAGCTCGTTCACGGGCACTGACCCGCCCGTAGACCAGCGGCAATTCGACATTCTTCTGCGCAGTCAGCCGGGGGAGGAGATTGAAGTTCTGAAAAACGAAGCCTAATTTGCGATTGCGAATACGCGCCTGTTCGTGACGGCTCAGGCGTGAGACATCCATTCTATCAAGGATGTACTCTCCGCTCGTTGGGTTATCGAGCAGCCCAATGATCGTCATCAGCGTGCTCTTCCCGCTTCCCGACGGCCCCATAATCGCCACCATCTCACCTTCTTCAATCGTCAGGCTTATATCGTCAAGGGCAACAAACTCGCCATCACCGGTCGGGAATGTCTTACGAATGTTGCGCAGCTCGACAATCGGACGACCAATATATTCTGTCATTGCCGATCACTCCTTGCTAGTAGAAGAATAGGCGTTAGCCTTCATCTGACGGCTAACGCACAACAACCTGCTCACCCTCAGCCAGACCACTCTGAATTTCTACCAAACCGTTAGCCCGCAAGCCAACCAGCACAGCGCGTTCGCTGATCGTGCGCTGGCCGTTTGCATCGACTGTCACAACATCAACCAGCGTCTTAGCGCCAACATTACGCACCGCACTTGCCGGAACCTGCAACACATTGGTGCGCGTCGCCGCAATAATTGACGCACTCGTTGTCATACCCGGTCGTACCGGTTGACCGGACGGATCGAAGGCAATCGTCACTCGATAGGCAGTTACACCATTCGTACCGGCAGGCAGTGGCTCGATATTCACTACTTCACCGCGGAACGGCGGTGCGGAAAGGGCATCAACCCTTACCTCAACCGGCTGCCCTACGTTGACGCGGGCAATATCAACTTCGTCAACCGTCACCTTGACCAGGTATCGGCTAACATCAATCAACACAACTGGCGCCTGATTAGATACAGTTTCACCAGGTGCGACATTAACGGCAGCGACCATACCGGCAAAGGGAGCCCGGAGCGTCGCTTCTTCCAGGCGAATGCGCGCTGCTTCCAGTTGAGCCTGAGCCTGAGCCAGACGCGCTTCGGCACGAGCCAGATCACTGGCCCGCGGATCGGCGGTTAACTGAGCCAGCCGGGCCTGTGCGGCTGCCAGTTGTGCCTGTTGAGCAGCAATCGTGTTTTGGCGTGCCGCACCGGTCAGTCGGGCCAATTCAGCCTCGGCGCGGGCCAGTTGAGCACGGGCAGCGGCAATCGCATCTTTGTCTGGCCCGGCTAGTAAGGCATCAAGATCGGCTTTGGCGCTGGCCACCCGTGCTTCAGCGGCTGCCAGACCGCTGATCTCGTCTTGCACAGCCGTCTGATATGCAATCTGCGCCTGTGCCAGTGCTGCTTCAGCATCGGCTAGCGCTCGTGCTGCCCGTTCAAATGCCCGCTCGTAGTCACGCTGTTCGGCATCATTGAGTGGGCGTCCGGTACGGGGATCAGTACCCTTTGCCTTCACATGCTCCCAGTTCCAGTAGGCATCGCTATAGGCACTTTGCGCATTGCGGAGCGCGTTTGCCTGCGCTTCAACACGGGCCTGAGCCTCTGCTTTGGCAGCCGACAGCAGCTCGCGCTGCCGGTCAAGCTCGGCCCGAGCCTGCACAAGCGCCGCTTCTGACCGTGTCCGCTGTTCACTTGTCGCACCATTTAATAACTTCTGCAATCGCTCGCGGGCTTCAACAACCGCAGCCTGCGCCGCAGCAATATCACTTGGCGTTACACTGGCCTGCGTTTGTGCCAAACCGGCCTGAGCAGCGGCTACCAGTGCCTCAGCTTCGGCGCGCTGTTCGGGCGTAGCACGCTCGCGCAACGCCTGTAAATCGGCCTGCGCCAACGCTACCGCGGCCTCAGCCGCTGCAACATCAGCGCGCAACTGACGATCATCAAGCCGTAACAACGGATCGCCAGCGGCAACCATTTGCCCAACTGTTACCAACACCTCTTGCACTCGACCAGGGAGGGTCAGACTCAACTCGGCGGTCTGGTTTGGTTCAACCGAACCGGTTGCGCTGACTGTAAGCTGCAAATCGCCACGGGTAACCGGCGCCAGCGTGAGATTGGCTAATGGATCAGTAGTTGACGTGGCGGCAAAGCGGAACAGAACAGTCGCAATGACTGCAATCAGTAAACCGCCGGCAATCAATACCGGCCAGGAAAGCCGTGGCAAACCAAAACGAGGTCGGGCCTGGGGTAACGTACTCATTCCTTCACTCCTTCTAAAGGATGCGGTATGCCTCGTGTACTGACACCGTACAGAAAAAGCTCAACCACAAGATTCGGTGATACGGGGCCAACCCACTCTACCATAGGGTGTGGCGGAGTCAGTTCATGAAATGTCTCACAGAGGTTAAGAAACAACATTGTCGCCATCTCCGGTGAGATATGCTCTCGGATCAGGCCATGGGCAACCGCGTCACGCATCACACGCACGAGTGGCTTAAAGAGATGATGGTAAAACGCTGCACTCAACCGGCTCCGTGCCGACTCGTTGAGATGCTCCATCATCTCGTGGCGCATCATGCGCATGTCACCCTCGTAACCGGTCACCAGGACCCTTGCCATAGCGCGCAATCGCTCATCGATGGGCCAGTCAGCGGTTGCCAGACCGGTTAGTGGTTGACTCATTGCTACCAGCACGCGCAACCCCATTTGCACGAAAAGTTCCTCCTTGTCTTTGAAGTAGTAGTACAGGGTTGGCTTGGTAATCCCGGTAGCCTGCAAAATGTCATTGATGGAAACTGCTCGATAGCCACGCTGCATGAAGAGTTGGGCCGCCACATCGAGAATACGTAATGCGGTGGGACTATTACTAATGCGTGGGTCGAGCATCAAATCGGCTTCAGTCATTTTTAACACATCAATCTAATCAATTCTTACCAACCGGTCAGTAATATACCATGATGCAGATATTTTGTCAATATATTGCAAAGATTTTGTCCATTTTTGTGAGTGAGAAGGGGGTGGGTATCGTCCTCACCTTCCCCCCAACCCCCTTCCTCTCCCGCGCTGCGGGAGAGGAAGGGGGAGGTTGCGCCCTCACCTCCCCCCTGCCCCCTCCTCTCCCACGCTGTGGGAGAGGAGGGGGGAGGTTGCGCCCGCCCCTTCCCCCTAGCCCCCGTCCGCGCCCACGCTGTGGGAGAGGAGGGGGGGATGAGCGGAGCAGGGGCGATTCTGCGGCGTCTGTCAACGATACCATCTCCTCAGATCACCCCTCTCCCGCAGTGCGGGAGAGGGGCCGGGGGTGGGTATCGCCCTCACCTCCCCCCTGCCCCCTCCTCTCCCACGCTGTGGGAGAGGAGGGGGGGATGAGCGGAGCAGGGGCGATTCTGCGCTGGCATCTGTCAACAATGCCGAGTCCACCACCTAGATCACCCCTCTCCCGCAGCGCGGGAGAGGGGCCGGGGGTGAGGGTGGCCCTCACCTTCTCCCCAACCCCAGTCCGCTCCCACAGGGGGAGGTTGGGCGTTAGGGCGGGTTGGGTTGGTCTCTGTACCCGGCTTCCGCTCCCCGGTTGGGGAGCGAACGGGGTGATCTGCGGGAAGCGAACATGAGACCGTTGCCATACCAGTAGGGACAGACGCCGACCCGGTCTCGATAGCAAGTTGAGATAGGCTAATATTGTTGGAACGATGGAGCGGATTCGATGCCCGGCTTTACTATGATCCTCGCCGGTATCGGATAAGTGAGCAACGACGAGATTAACGTTGAACAAGAGCGCGGACTGTCCGAATGAGTGGGCTACGATACTGGCAACGGGCAATGGGATGTTCGGCAGAGGCAAAATTGCGTTTATACTGCATCACGCCCTCAATTCCGGCACTAGTGTTGAGATCGTAATAGCGAAACCCGCGTGCAGCAGCGTCGCGAGCAATTTCAACATCGAGCACGACCATTGCTCGCCGCTTAAGGGCTTCGTTCGTGACAGTCCCATGCCAGGCGGTAACGTGTTGATTCCAGTAGAAAGCCAGTGTACCACCGACAACAGCGCCATCTAGTTCGACCACCCACAGCGTGATCTCGTTGGGATAGCGCCGCTCGAATTCAAAGACGTGAGTAAAGAACTCCCACGGATACCCGTAATGCTCATCTTCCCCCCAGCGTCGCACCGCTTCGCGGTAGGCGCGATAGTAGGCTTCATAGTCGGCAAGCGATGCGGCACGCCGAATACGCACTCCTTCACGCAGACCCCGCCGATAGTTGGTACGCGCACTCTTGTCAAAGCGACTAAAGATACTTTCAAAGTCTTGATCAAGATGGATGAGATACGTAATCTCATTGGCGAACTGGTAAGTCGTATCCACGGTTTCTGGTGGCGCCAACGGGTTTGCCAGGTAATAGAAGTTGCTAATATCCCAACGGTAGACCTGCCGATAGAGTGTAGCCGCATCTGTGGCGCTTAGCGGGCCATCGGCAATAATCCCACCGTAGCACCCTTCAAAGGTTGACATCAATGACGCGAATGGCCCGAAGCGCCGAATCTCGAGTAGTGGCAACACGGCACGGGTACCGTTCGGAAAGATCGCGGCAATCGTCCGATCACGCACCATACAGTTCACCCGACACGCCAGCTCTGTCCAGAGTGGGGTGTGGAAGAAGGTGGCATACGAGCAAGCGCGGGCGATTTCCCACCAGCATTGCGGTTCAACTGGTTGAATGATACGCATTCTGTTCCTCAGCCTAACTTCCGAAGCATCCGTCGTGAGTTGTTGTACCACATCGATAAAGCCCAGAATCAGGGAAATATTCCCTAATTGGTGTGACAATGTTGTTAGAAAAAAGCTTTCGGGACTGAAGCAATCTGAGGTTGGGCAAATCCTGTGGAGGCTGCGTTAGACTAATGTGGCAGGAGAGTCGGCGCTCATTCGGAACGAGGGGCGCTGTGCAACGAATTTAGAGCACGGCTGGCGCCCTCACCTTCCCCCCAGCCCCCTTCCTCTCCCGCGCTGCGGGAGAGGAAGGGGGAGGTTGCGCCCTCACCTCCCCCCTGCCCCCTCCTCTCCCACGCTGTGGGAGAGGAGGGGGGGATGAGCGGAGCAGGGGCGATTCTGCGGCGTCGGTCAACGATACCATCTCCTCAGATCACTCCTCTCCCGCTCTGCGGGAGAGGGGCTGGGGGTGAGGGCGACCCGCAGCGCGGGAGAGGGGCTGGGGGTGAGGGCGGCCCGCACCTTCCCCCCATCCCCCATTAATCACGATTGACCGGGTAGAGAAAGCACTTCGAAACGTTTTGATATGTTATAATCACACAAACGCCTATCCCTACCAAACCAACGCCGATGACCTACAAACAGAATATTGCCATCGACATTCCAGCCGACGAAGCAACCGCCCTCCTGCCCCTCCTGCAGCAGAGCGGCTTCACGACCCAATCGATCCAGCGGCGTGACCTCGACTGGCAGACCATCGTCGTGGTGATCCGCGACCTCGGTGAGATTGCCGGGAGGGAAGAATAATCGCTATGAGTCGCCAAGTTGTCAACGCCGATAAACCACATCGCTGGAAGAAAGATATTGCGGCGTCGGTTGACTATTTCAACCAATGGTTTGTCGTCTTTGCGCCTGAGACGTTTCGAATGACACGGGTAGTCACAACTGAACATGTTATCCGTGCGCTTCACGTAACGGATGATCTGCGTCGCCTCGATGTGACCACACTGCGTTCAAATCCTGGCATACTCCCTACGCTGCGCATGTGTACTGCACCACCGCTCGCCGTTGACCGACTCGTTGGACTGACAGGCGTCAGCAGGAACTTGATTGAACGATTAGAACAGGATGAACTACCAGACAGAATTGTGTCTACTGACCTCGACAGAGCGTTGACGAAAATCTGTGATATTCTTTCACAATTGTTAGATCGGGATATTTTCCCATGGCTGGTCAGTGGCACGACACCAAACGACCAGGAACGTGACCGATCCGCAACTATCATCGCCGACAGGCGATGCAGCTCAGTAGCAAATCCAATCATTCGCAATGCCCAAGAGCAACGACAGCTCACCTTAATCGGTAAATATCTCGAACAGCTCGGCTATCGCAAACAGCCACACCCTTTAGAAAAGCCGATTACAGAAATGGAAGCAGGAACATTCACTTTTCATTTGAAAGTCCTTGTTGGTACAATACACAAAGTAAATATTCCGATTGATGTTGTTATTCAACCAGTCCAACCACGACAAGATCGGTTGCCAGTGCTGATTGAAGCCAAATCAGCGGGTGATTTCACGAATACGAACAAGCGCCGTAAGGAAGAGGCAATGAAGGTTCGCCAGTTAAGGGAGACCTTTGGGCAAAACGTGACCTTCGTACTCTTCCTGTGCGGATATTTTGGTAGCGACTACCTTGGTTACGTTGCGGCTGAAGGTATCGATTGGGTTTGGGAACACCGAATCGATGAATTGAAACATCTAGGGCTGTAGAGGATGATATGCTAGCAAACGACGTGCGTCCGATTGAATTGCAGCGACAGGCCTTCCAGGCTGCGTTCGATATAAGCAAACCTGCGACCGAGCGAAACCGCCTTGGTCAGTTTGCAACTCCTTATCCTCTCGCAGTCGAGATAACTCGTTATGTTAACCGTATTGCAGGAAGCAAGCTCCCAACGATCCGCTTCGCTGATCCTGCGCTCGGTACTGGCAGTTTCTTTTCTGCTGCGCTTGCAGTGTTTGGTCAAGAGCGGATTATCTCGGCGATTGGTATCGAGCTCGACCCGACATTGTGTGATGCCGCCCGCGACCTGTGGGCGCTGTCTGGTCTCGATGTTGTGCAGGAAGATTTTACTCGGATCATCGACGGTTTTCCCCGATCGGTTTCGCCCAACCTGATCCTTGCCAACCCACCGTATGTGCGCCATCATCATCTCAGTTGTGAAGAAAAAGAACGACTACGTGCACTGACATTTCGCCTAACCGGCGTTCAGGTGCATGGTCTCGCAGGACTGTACGTCTACTTCGTGTTGCTGGCAACTGCATGGATGGCAGATGGCGGTTACGCCGCTTGGCTGATTCCTTCAGAGTTTATGGATGTTAACTATGGTGTGGCACTGAGACATTATCTAACCGACCAGGTCACGCTGATGCGGGTTCACCGCTTCGATCCGGCAGACGTGCAGTTCAGCGATGCGCTGGTATCATCGGCTGTGCTGGTATTCTACAAGACTCCACCACCTGCCGATCACGTCGTTGAGTTTACCTTCGGAGGCACGCTGTTAAGCCCGAGGGTCGGTGACAGCATACCTCTCCAACAGCTTCGTCATGCACGGAAATGGACGGTTTACCCGTATAATCCACAGACTGATCGCTGGCTATCGAGTACCAATGATGACCTAACGTTGGGCGATCTCTTTCACATCCGGCGCGGGATTGCAACAGGCGCTAATCGGTTTTTCATCCTCGAACGTCGTATAGCCGAGCAACGAAGATTTCCACCTTGCTGCCTGCGTCCCATCCTGCCAGCTCCCCGCTTCCTAAAAACAACAGTCATTACGTCAGATCAGGAAGGCTATCCTCTCATCGAACCACAACTGTGCATTATTGACTGTGATCTGCCGGAATCGGTGTTATGTGAGCAGTTCCCGACACTCTGGGAGTATCTCCAGACTGCCGAGACACTCGGAATCAGGCATGGCTACCTGATCGACCGGCGAAAACCCTGGTATCGCCAGGAACAGCGTGATCCGGCGCCGTTCCTCTGCACATACATGGGACGTGGTGTCGGGACAAAGCGGCCATTCCGGTTTATCTGGAACCAATCGCACGCGATTGCAACCAATCTCTACCTGATGCTCTACCCAAAGGGCGGACTGGAGCGCCTCTTGCAGCAGCACCCTGATGCTGCTGCCGATGTGTTTGCACTGCTTTCACAAGTGACCGGGGATGAATTGCGGAGTGAAGGGCGAGTCTATGGGGGCGGTCTCCATAAGATTGAACCGGGCGAACTCGCCCGCATTTCAGCATTGGCGTTTGTCGAGCGCTGGCCTGAATTGCGTACATCGTCACACCATCAGTACACATTGTTTGATGGTTGAGGATGTTCGTTGGAAAAAGACAGCATAACACGAATACGGCTTGGAGCATCAGGTTTATGGAGCCAGCCAATCGTATCGATGATGGTCGAACATATTAGACTGTACGACCGATAACGCCAGTTGCAAGCTAATCCACAGGGTACCCTCCGCAAGCCCGACGATGAAGAAGTCCGTGAGACTAGTCTGGCTGCAACGCTTGATCGCTCGTCCAACGTGCTGCCGGACTGCGTAATGCGCCGTTGCCCTACTGTCGTTCTTCCTCGCTGATCTCACGTGTGGCGCAAGCGATTGCACGCATCTAAGCAGAGACGCTTGAAACCGTTGTGCACCACGGGTTGACGGAATAGAACGGCACTGCTGACTACACTCATATCGATGAGAACATCATCAGGGGGGATGGTGGATCAATTGCCCTAGCGTCGGGTGGATGATTCCTGCCTCTTTATGCAGCGTTTCGTTCCAAGTAGGTAACATAGCAGCCCTTCTTTTCCCTTCTCGATCCTCACTCGCTCACCTCCCCCTTCCGTTCCTCGGCAAGGAGCGGAAGATGGACTGAGCAGACAAACTATCACCCCCTTCCTCTCCCGTGTGGGAGCGGAAGGGGGCTGAGGGGAAGGTGAAGGCGCTACGGCTTTACTACTGCACATACCCCTGCAACTGTGGGTATAACGCCGGATCGCGGAGCTTCCGTAACGCTTCGTGTTCAAGCTGGCGCACACGCTCGCGGGTAAGGTGGAGCCGCTGACCAATCTGTTCTAGCGTGTGCATCTGTTCGCCGTCTAGCCCGTAGCGCAGGCGCAGAATGTTGCGTTCGCGCGGTGAAAGCTGCTTTAACGCTTGCTGTACATCGGCTTGCAGCATTGCCTCACTGACCTCATCGAACGGTGTGGGCTGGAGCGGATCGGTCAGAATCTCGGCCAGCGCACCACTACCATCGTCGGTATGGGGTTCATCGAGAGATGTTGGCGTCAGACAGGCTTGCTCGGCCCGTTCCACCTGCTCAACAGTCAGACCAGACGCTTCCGCCAGCTCCTCAAGGGTTGGTTCACGGTCAAGTTTCTGCGCCAGTTCCTGGCGTAAACGTGACAGACGGCTGATCCGTTCGCCGAGATGGACCGGCAGACGCACTGTGCGACTGTGATCGGCGATAGCGCGGCCAATGCTCTGCCGAATCCAGTAGGTGGCATACGTTGAAAACTTTAAGCCACGACTGGCATCGAATTTATCGACGGCGCGCATAAGCCCGACACTTCCTTCTTGAATCAGATCGAGCAGGGTCAGCCCGTGGCCCTGGTAGCGCCGGGCGATACTGACAACCAACCGCAGGTTAGAGTTAATCAACTGAGCCCGTGCCTGTTCACCGGCATGGACTTGCGCCATCAGGCGCTGTTTCTCGGCAACCGGCAGCAACGGTTCGTTATTCAGTCGTTCAGTGGCACGGCGTCCCTGCGCGATGGTTTGGGCCAGTTGCTGCTCTTGCTCGAACGTGAGCAGTGGTTCGGCACCAATTTCATTCAGGTAAAGCACAATCGGATCGGATGCATTGCGGCCAATTGTGGTTGGGTTACTCATTACACCTCCTTGAGCACCGGTACTACCTGCCGGTGTCTGCCATCTCAACCGCTTGCAGGTTACTTGTATGACGTTGTGTTGACCGCTGCGGTTTCCAACAGCACATTATGTTGCCGTTGCGCTGACGGCACGGGGATGGTGGCACCGGTGTTGAAGTGCCGTCATGCATACGCTGATACCTGCGAGTGGCGAGTGAGGGGGAAGATTGTGAATCAGGTGGTTACACTCGCTACCCATCGAAACAAAGTATCGATGGGTAGCATAAAGAGAAGGTTAAAGAAAGATGAGAAAACGATGAGTATTTAGCGTTCGTTCAACGCAAGCTCGCGGCGCTTCTTCTCACGCCGCCGGTCATCGGCGCTCAGCAGGCGCTTGCGGATACGCCACCCTTTGGGAGTCACTTCAACCAGCTCGTCGTCGCCGATATATTCAATAGCGTCATCGAGTGATAGTTGTCGTGGTGGATCGATGCGGATCGTCTCGGCGCCACGATTATTACGCATGTTGGTCAGATGCTTTTCTTTACAGACATTCACTTCCAGATCGTTATCGCGGATATGTTGACCGACCACCATGCCTTCGTAAACTTCCTGACCGGGTGTGATGAAGAAAACGCCGCGATCTTGTAAAGCGTGAATAGCGTAAGTTGTCGCGACACCACTTTCAGCCGCAATCAGGCTGCCATTGGTACGCACCTCAATCTCACCGACGTAAGGTTCGTAGCCGAAGAAGATGCTGTTCATGATACCGGTCCCGCGGGTAGCGGTGAGAAAGAGCTGACGAAAACCGAGCAAACCACGAGTTGGCACAAGATAGACGTAGTGAACAGAACCGTCTTCGGTAATGCGCATATCGCGCATCTGCCCCTGCCGCTTCCCCATCAGTTCAACGACTACGCCCTGATATTCACTGGCCACCTCGATCTCGACCAGCTCCATCGGTTCGAGGCGTGTGCCATCAGGTGCTTCACGGAAGATGACTTCTGGCTTCGAGACCTGAAACTCGTAGCCTTCGCGACGCATTGTTTCGATAAGGATGCCCAAGTGCAATTCACCACGTCCGGCAACGATGAAGACATCAGGGCTATCTGTCTCTTCAACACGCAGCGCGACATCACGTTCCATCTCTTGAAAGAGGCGTTCACGCAGTTTTCGCGACGTGACATACGTTCCCTCACGACCGGCGAAGGGGCTGGTGTTCACACCAAAGGTCATGCGCACCGTCGGTTCTTCGACCTTGATCGGTGGCAGCGCTTCGGGGGCGAGAGCATCAGCAATGGTATCACCAATGGCGGCATCAGCAACACCGGCAATCGCAATAATATCACCGGCTTGCGCCTGTTCCACTTCCTGACGTTCAAGTCCGTTGTAGACGAAAATCTGGCTCACTTTGACCGGTATAGTCGTGCCATCGCGGGTGATGCGCACCAGCGGCTGCCCTTTGCGAATAGTACCGCGCACCAGTCTGCCGGTAAGAATCTTGCCTTTGTACTCGTCGTAACTGCTGGTCGTTACCAAAAACTGCACCGGACCTTCAATATCAACAGTAGGCGGTGGAATGCGCTCAAGAATACACTCGAAAAGTGGTTCGAGCGAATCGTGCAACTTGAGCGGTGAGCGTCCGGCGTGACCGAGGAGCGCATTGGTATAGATGGTAGCAAATTCAGCTTGCTCATCGGTTGCCCCCAAATCAATGAAGAGATCGAAGGTCTCGTTGACAACGTGGTTGGGCCGGGCCTGGGGGCGGTCGATCTTGTTGACGACTACAATAGCCTGATGACCGGCCTGCAATGCCTTACGTAATACAAATTTCGTCTGCGGCATCGGGCCATCAACGGCATCGACCAACAAGAGCACGCCGTCAACCATGTTCATCACCCGTTCCACCTCGCCGCCGAAATCGGCATGGCCAGGGGTGTCAACAATGTTAATCTTCACCCCGCGGTAGGTCACAGCGGTGTTTTTAGCCAGAATGGTAATGCCGCGTTCGCGTTCGAGAGCATTGCTATCGAGGACGCGCTCCTCTACCTGTTGGTTGTGGCGGAAGATGCGGCTCTGTTTGAGCATTGCGTCAACCAACGTCGTTTTACCATGGTCAACGTGAGCAATTATTGCGATATTGCGCAGATCAGTTCGCTGTATCATACCCATTTCACTGTCGTTAGCCGTTAGATGCGTAAAAAACGCTCAGGTTCAACCTGAGCGCCAAGGCTACTATCATTATACTCCAGGTTGCGCGATTACGCACGAGGGCAAAAAAGCTTCGCCTCTCCCGTCTATTCCGTTCATCACCCCGGCATCGGATCAGTCCGCACGATGCAACAGGACTAACCGCCAACAATTCAGATCACGAAAACGCCGGTACTGTAATGTATCAAGAACTGCATTGGCAATCGCCAGGCCCCGCCCTCTCTCTGCGTGGTCGGCGGGCAAGGTAAATCCGGTAGTCGGCATCGTCCAGGAACGCCCTTTATCTACTAGCCTCGCCTCAAGACTGGTCGGCGTGCAGCGGAGACGCAATTTGATCGGCGCATCACCGGGAACGACGGCGTGCTGTAAAATATTTGCAACCACTTCAGCCAGAGCGATGGTAAACCGAATCTGGATGTCGGGTGCAATATCGGTATTGGCCCAGAAAGCAACCAGGGCAGCGTGGAGTTGAGCAACTCCTTCTTCAGGCACAGGACTTAATTCATAGTTGTGCTCAATTCGATCCATACGTATCTCTTGCCCCGCTGCCTCACCTGCTGTTCAGATCGCGAGAGCTACGGGTAGGTTCAACCATCAGCTCACATCTCAGGTTCTCATGCGCTATCAACCGGCCTGCAACGCTTCGGCGACATTTGGGTATGGTCGCAAAACACGGTTAAGCGTTGTCAGTTCCAGCATTGCCATTGCCTGTGCCCCCACGCTCGCCAGACGTAGATCGCCGCCAGCCATGCGGGCCGCTTTCAGGCCACCGATCAGGGCGCCAAGCCCCGAACTATCGACAAAACTCACGTCACTCATGTCAATGACCAGCAACCGGAAGCCTTCTTGAACGGCCTTTGCCAGTCGTTGCTTGACCTCACTCGCCACTAACAGGTCAAGTCTCCCTCGCAACTGTACTACTGCTGCATGTTCACCCGCCGGGTTGATTATAATCTCCATTACTGCTCCTCGAAAAATCTTGTCTAGCATAGCGAAATCTACTGCTCCTCTGGGGGTTGGTACAATGCGGCATCGATCACCACGCTGAGCATAACCAGATCGTACACGGCCCAGAAGACATTGACAAGTACCGGTAAGCCATCGCTACGCCATCCCAGCGCCAGTTGTGCTAACCCCACTCCAATGGCCACTGTTAGCAACACCATCATCAAAAGCTGCCAGCGCACTAACCCCAGATAACGTCCTGCCTGGCGCGTTTTTGGGGTGACGATAAACCCCAGCTTCTTACCAAACCAGACGTTTGCCGCGGCAGTGACCACTGCTTTAATCCAAAGCGGAAAGAGCGCCAGGCTATATTGCTGACCACGCCAGGTCGGTCTCCCCCAACTGATAACGGCGAAGAGCAACTGATTGACAAGCAGATAAGGTGTCAGGCGCCAGAAGAATTCTGCTGAAAGAGCATTCACCGGCAACAAGCCAAACATGAGGAATAACACAGGCGCGATAAGGTAAATGACCGTCGGTACACCGGAAAAATAGCTCCACATCGTATCAAGATACGCGATACGTTGCCCGATACTCAACCCCGGCAACAGCAGTGGATTTTCACGTAAAAAGACCTGTATCGTTCCTTGCGCCCAGCGTAGACGCTGCTGCAACGCACTCCGTAAATCTTCTGGCGCCAGCCCATGGGCCAGAATCTCGTCGTGGTACACAGAACGCCAACCGGTCGCATGGAGACGCATTGAAGTTGACATATCTTCCGTCACCGAGATGGTCGAGATAGGTAGATAATCCATTGCCTCATTAACGAGCAGTGGAACAAGTTGGCGTACCGTCTCGATGGCGGCCAGTGGTGATCGATCACGCCTGGCGAGTTCAGCAAGGACAGCCTCATCGTGCAGCGAACGCATAATTTCAGCCGCTTCAGCCGCTTGGATTTCAGCCAGGTCGGCCATAATTTGCTGCAAGTCAGCAGCGACAACCATACGGGCAGCTTCCTCAACCCGACGCTGAAATCGCTCGGTTACCTCTTGAAATGTATCACCGCGATCCAGTTCTCGCCTGGCATCGCTGACGGCGCGACACAGCGCACGTAACGCCGGAGCGATCTGCTGCCGTTCTGTCCGCATCAACTTTCGTTGGGCGCGTCGTATCACGGTATCGGCTTCGCGCAATGCCCGCCGAATACGTCGCTCAACATCACGCACAAAAAAGTGAATGCCGGTACGGGCCAGCGCTTCACGGCGTAGCACGGCATTAGAACCACAGAAAAACGCTGCGTTCCACCCATCTTTTCCTTGCTGAATTGGCCCGTAAAAAAGTGGCGCCTGGCTCCCAAACGGATCGCCGGGTGGCACATTAATGAAATACTGCGGTGTCTGCACGAATGCCACACGTGGATCGTTAAAATAGCCTAGCGTACGATCCAGAATCTGCGGAAGTGGAACCTGATCGGCATCAAGAATCAGGATGAAATCACCAGTCGTCTGTTCGAGGGCATTCATCAGGTTACCGGCTTTTGCGTGCCGATCAAAACCCTTCCACACCGCTGAGCGGGTGATATATCCACACCCCTCTTCACACGCCATTGCTCGCATGGCCGGATTGTCGCCATCATCAAGGAGGTACGTCTGGTGTGGATAACGAATCGCCACAGCCGCTCGCACAGTCTTGCGCACCAGTTCAACTGGTTCGTTGTAACAGGTAATGTAGACATCAACCCGTAATCCTGCCGGCGCTGGCGGTGGTTCACCCCGTTCACGCAAGCGAAAGACGGTCACCCCAAACAAGAAGCTGCTCGTGTAACTGTACAGTTCTGCGGCGAACAGTGCCAGGGCAAAGAGCCAGGCGTCCCAGTTCAGCGAAGCGGTACCCCGCCAGAGCAAATAGTACGCCCCCAGTACCAGATTTGTCACAACCAGAATCTTGATTAAGCCGCGCCGAAATGCAGCCCATTCTTCCTGCCCCCAATCAATGAGGCGTTGTCGCGTAGGAGCGGTGGATACGACACGCATGCCTCACCTCTTATCGCCGCCGCAACCAGCGAATGCGGATCACGAGGATCGTCGTCGCTACGAACGCAAGCAACAGGATCGTGCCGACAACCTGCCAGGCCGGGAATCGTTCGAGCAAGACAACTTCAACGCGCGGCGTTAATGTCTGGGGTGGTGCTGCCAGTGGTGACGACAACGAGAGTACGACGGGATCAGGATCGGCGGCGAGTTGGGCCTGATTGCCGCGTAACACCTGTAACAGTTCTCGTTCCCGTAAGGCCTGCACACCGAGCCGTAAACCATCGCTATCTGTGGCATCGATCACCAGTACGTTCATACCGGCTTGCCAGGGAGACGGTACGATGCTCAGTGTTGCCGCCCTGGTGCGCCCCGGACGATACACAAACGGCATCTCGTTCGGATCGTTGATCATCGCCATCAGTGGATGACGCTCACGATGACCCAGTACTGCCAATGGCCCACGCCGATCATCCCCGACCTCGTTCGCCGTCAGCAACAACGGCGGGCGCATATCACCGATTGCGGCCCAACGACCAACGGCTGCGGCCAACTCTAGCCCGGCATGCACATCACCCAGTGTCGGCTGATCAGGCAGTACCAGGCGAGCTTCCCTATCGGCGAGCAACGTTGCCGGAAAGCGACCAAGATCATTGGCGGCTGCCGGATCGTTAGGTAAACGCCAGGCCGACGTCGGTTCAACTACAGCCCAGGCAGCCGAAGTATCCACTTCTTCACAACCAATATTCGGCAGATCGAGATAGAGCCGTATCTGGAGATCAAGCCGACGGATCGGCGTACCTTCGAGATCGCTATTAAGCAGATCGGCGGGCAACGCAAACCGATACGATTCGGGTGAATTGGTTTCAATACGCAGACGCTGTGAACCGAGTGTAATCCCGTTGACAATCGCCGTTACCCAAGAGGTTTGCGCTGTCAGACCAGCCGCCGCTGTAATGTGCAGATCGAGCGTTCCCCCTACTCGCAAATCCCAATGCGCCGGTCGCTCGAAAGCAATGTCAATTTGATGTTCGCCTGCACCTGTCACTTTTCGACGCTCAACACCCAGTTGGGCAAAGCTAGCCGCGCCATCGCGCCATGCCGCTGCCCCTACCTGTGGTGGCGGTTGCGCAACGGCCACCACCGACATCGCCGGCAGTGGTCTGGTCAGCGCCAGCGCCGCCTGTTGCAGAGCAGTTGGGGTTGCTCCGGCTACCAGTAATCGCGGTGGCGAAGCAGGCGCCAGCGCCAACAAACCGTGTTCGGCCGGTACTTCCTGTCCGTCCACTTCATACGCTCTTCCATTCCACCGTACCGATCCCCAATCGCCAGCCGGTAACGAAGCCAGGGCAACGACGATTGCCGGTGACCGGTCGGGAACCGTATCGGCTACCGTCAGAACAGGGTCTTGCCTGGCTAACGCTGCCCAACGACCAATCGCAAACGCAACCTGACCGGCAGCAACACGAGTCGCCGCTTCATGCAATGGCGACAAGACCATTGTTGGCGGCATACGCACGGCTGGCGCACTGAGGGGCAACGGTGCAAAGAGCGCAGCAAGATCGGCAAGTGTGCCGGATTCAACCGGACGTAGATCGATCTGCAACGTTGAATCACCGTGGACAACTGTCCATAAAGCCGGATTTTGTACCTCCTCACACGCATCGTCAGTCAGACGCATATGCAGCCGAACCTGAATAAACAAACCCGGCCCATCGAAACCGGCTATCGGCAACGCGACCGACAGTTCGCCACCATCAGCGTTATCGGGTGTTAGTCGCACACTGCTTAGCGCACGTCCGTTCAAAACGACGCTCAATGTCGAACGATCGGCACGCAACAGTGGGGAATGCGTAAAACGCAACGTCAGCCGACCATCGCTCAGTGGACGCAGACCGGTTGGGATCGGAAAATAGTAGTCGAGCACTGCATCGATACCGAATGCAGTGCGGTCACCATAGCCCAAATCTGCGAAGCGAAGTACTGTACCCTGCGCTGCTGTTGGCCTTGGGAAAACGAGCAACTGAGTGAGAAGTAAGAGCACCAGACTGAGGCGTATCATATTCTTGCCTGCCATACATCACTCTTCCAGAGATGTCCGATCACGCACCAATGCTACGACCGTCAAATCATCGGTCTGCGGGCCAAGGAGAGCAGGTACAGCCAGCAAACGATCAACAATTGCCGTTGCTGACATCCCATCGTCGAGCAGATCGTTGATTTGCAGTGGATCCCGTGTCAGCGCAGGCCATGGATCAAGTAGGCCATCACTAAACAAAATCAACGCATCACCGGGCATCATCTTCGTCTCACCCTGTTGGTACGGTTCGTGGGCAAAGATACCCAACGGCGCACCACGTGGTTCAAGCCGGTCGAAGCGTCCACCACGCCGACGGATGAAACCCAGGCCATGACCGGCATCAACGAAAGCGAGCGTATGCGTGTGCAGGTTCAGTTGTAAGTGACACAAGGTGACAAAACTACTTGTCCGATCAAGATCGGGATGCAAAGCGTTTACCGCATAGCGCATATTCACTTCCGGGGGGGTATCGCGAGCGACCGAACGGATCACAGCGCGAGTAGTGGTCATCAATAGTGCTGCCGACATTCCCTTGCCCATCACATCACCGAACGTCAGATTGAACAGATGGGGTGCCGGAAAATGCCAGTCGTAAAAGTCGCCGCCGACCTCACGCGCCGGGATACACCGCGCCGCAATACTGTACCCCGGCAAGCGTGGTATCTGTTGGGGGAGCATTTCAGCTTGAATCTGAGCTGCATGCTTAATTTCAGCTTCCAGTTCACGGCGCTTTTGATCAAGTCGGCGTTGCAACGCCATATTCTCACGTCGCAGCCGCAGATTCGTCAGGGTACGATCAAGAACGAGTAAAAGCTCGTGGCGATCAATCGGTTTCCGCAAATAATCGTCAGCGCCGTACCGGATGGCGTTGACAGCAATCTGCTCGGAACCGAATGCAGTGGTCATAATCACTGCCGGCTCCGGCCCATGCCGACGAATCTGATCAAGCACCTCCAGTCCGCTTATCTCCGGCATGAGAATATCGACCAGCGCGACATCAATATCACCTTCGGCAATACGCTGAAGCGCTCCAGGACCACTCTGCGCGACTTCCACCCGATAGCCAGCCTCAGACAACCAGACCTGTAACAGGCGGCAGATGTCGGGATCGTCATCTACGACCAACACGACCGGCGCCTGACTGAAACGGGGCGCTGGCAACGGCAGAGTATGACGGAGCGGAGCCTGACCGATGGTTCTATCGGCAACAACCACCTGATTACGTCCATTCTGTTTCGCCTGATACAGAGCGGCATCAGCCTTTTCAATCAAAGCACCGGCATCCAGGCCCGTACTCCATTCTGCGACACCGGCAGAGAAGGTCACGCGCAATGGATCACCCTCGCGTTGATGCTCGATGTGGGCAAATCGTTCGCGCAAGCTATTGATCACCATTGCAGCATTACTGGCACGAGTATCAGGCATGACAATCAAGAACTCTTCACCGCCGTAGCGCCCAACGATATCGGTTGCCCGCAACCGCTGGCGTAACAGACGAGCAAGACTCTTTAACACCCGATCACCCACCTGATGACCGTACTGATCATTCACCTGCTTGAAATGGTCAATGTCGATCAATATTACTGACAGGGGTTGCGAAAGACGCTGTGCCCGTGCTATCTCGCGCATCAACAGCTCGTGCGTCACGCTATGGTTGAAGAGACCGGTCAAACTATCACGCACCATCAGGCTACGCATCGTGCGCGCCCGTTGAATCCGCGAACTTACGGCGGCGACCAGATGATCCAGATTGATGGGTTTAGTCAAAAAATCATCACCACCCCGTGCCAGAGCTGCCAACTGCGCCGCTCGATCAGTCTCACCGGAAAGAAAAACAATCGGTATGCTATGATACTCCGGTTGTTGACGAATCACTGCAGCCAGTTCCTGCCCATTACAATCAGGCATATACATATCGAGCAAAATCAGATCAGGTTGCAGTTCAGCCAGCAAATTCGATACCTGCATCGGATCGGTTGTTGGCACAACGTGCATCCCGGCAGTACGCAACGCAAGAGCGTAAACTTCGGCCATCAGGGGTGAATCGTCAACGATGAGCACCGTATACGGCTCACTATGCAATCGTTGGGTCATCTGATCGATGTGATCGATCAGCAGACCAATATCGATGGGACGAGTAAAATAGCCACGTCCACCAGCTCGTACCGCTGCCAGGCGTAAGCTAAAATCGGTGGAACTGGCCGTAAAGATAATTGGCAATCCTTCTCCATACCGATCACGCAAGAGAGCGGCGGTCGTGATCCCACTTTGCGCACCTTCTTGCAGATCAACATCGAGAATAACGAGCTGGGGTTGTTGACGTTCCACGGCGGCCACAACATCGGCGCCACACAAAAAACTCTCGGTCGCATAGCCAAAATATGCGATCTGGCGAGTCAATTCAGCGGTCTCTTCAGCATTACGACCGGCAACGTAGATCAGAATTGCATCATGGACTGCCGGCTCAGCGGTGATAGACACCGACGATTGCAGCGTTCGTTCCCGCAGGCTCGTGAGCAGTCGATCCATCAACGGCACCAGATC
>Ga0272446_1000240_pt1:27500-87205 | contig 87205 bp, 65 predicted proteins | sample YNPCB0061_FD_194587 | JGI IMG/M metagenome (GOLD analysis project Ga0272446, IMG submission 194587) | Hot spring microbial mat communities from Yellowstone National Park, WY, United States - YNP-CB-006-1 | ecosystem: Environmental > Aquatic > Thermal springs > Hot (42-90C) > Sediment...
TCGGGTGCTGCCCAGCAGTGCCAGCCCTACCCGTCGCGGTGCAGTGCGCTATGTCCATTGGTCGGAATGCACTTATCGGCGCAAAGCGCCGTCTTGTGCCGACAAGCATTCAGACAAGTGCTTATTGTCGTTAGATGGGATCGCTCTCCTCAATTTAAGGTATCCTCAGCATTGTTGCGCTGTGGACGAATAATCGACACTTGAGCTGCCATCCAACGCTGCAATGCTTCTTGGGGTGAGGATGCTACATCGAGTTCTTTCAGATCGATCCCAATGTGCGTTAATGTAAGGGCCACCTGTGATGAAATACCGGTCAGAATCACCTGACAGCCCAGCAGCCGTAGCGCCCGCACCGTTTGGGTCAAAGCATTGGCGACGGCGGTATCAATCACCGGTACACCGGCCACATCGATGATCACCAGGTTAACCCGCCGTTCGTACACCAGCTCCAGCAGACGAGACGTGATCTTTCCAGCGCGTCGGCTATCGATACCGCCCACCAGTGGCGCTAGGAGCACGCCATCAGCAATGCGTACCGCCGGGGTTTCGAGCTGGCTTACCAGTTCGAGCAGCTCTTGCTGTCGTTGATTTTGTTCGATTAACTCGCGCTGCTGCTGTTCAATAGCGACAGCCCGTGCTTCACTTTCGGCACGAGCTGCTTCAGCTCGAGCGGCATTGCGTTCAGCCTCGATGCGAGCCGAGTCGAGTGCAAAGCGGGCAGCCGCAAAGGCTGTCACTTGCACCAGATAGCTGGCAAGGATGGGTATGTTGGCGTATATGCCATCTATGATCCCATTTTCAAGCACATCACGGCCAAGCAAGATCAAAAGTATTGCCAACCCAACACCGGCGACCCATTGCGTGTTGGTTATGGCAACTGCAAATGCCAGTGGGGTAAAAATCACTATTGTCTCTTGCGTTAGGGGTAGCGCAGCCGCCACGACCAATGTTATGCCGGCTGTGGCAAAGAAACGGGCACCGTCCCAACCCCGCCAGTAGAGCCAGGTAGACAGGCCGAAAATCGCCGAAACAACCCACGTCAGGACGATGGTTAAGATCGGATCACCAAAGACGAGATTAAGCAGCCCTCGCACAAAGGTATAGGCTGCCATACCCCCCATGAGAATGAACGCCAACTGTCGTTGAGTAATTTTCACGTGACCTCCCCACTGTTTTCATCCGAATCGTTGATTGATGATGCGTCGTACCGCATCAATATCGGGAGGTAGCTCAATTGGTGGGTTGGTGTACTTCCCCACCACATCGCGGAGCGTACCTTCATGATATTCTACTTTGAAGCGACTGAATTTCAGGCCATGGGCTGTAGAGATAACTACGACGCGATCACTGCGCTTAATTTCCCCACGTTCCACCAGTTTGATCAATGCGGCAAGAGCGACTCCGGTATGCGGGCAGGCATACACTCCGGTACGATCAGCACGGGCTGCGGCATCGGCCAGCTCTTGTTCGGTGGCCTGCTCGACGATGCCGTTAAAGCGTTGTAAGATACTGATCGCCCGGTTAATGCTCACCGGGTCACCGATCTGGATGGCACTGGCAGCGGTAGGCTGGGCCTTGATAGGCGCGTATTCCCGAAAGCCGGTTAGGTACGAGCGGTAGAGCGGATTGGCGTTAGCGGCCTGCGCCGTCACAATTCGCGGCAGACGGTCGATCAAGCCGAGTTCGTACATCATCAACAGACCTTTACCCAGAGCAAACGTGTTGCCCAAATTCCCACCAGGAATAATGATCCAGTCTGGCACTTCCCAGTCAAACTGCTGAACGATCTCGATGCCAACGGTTTTTTGCCCTTCAATGCGGAGCGAGTTGAGCGAATTGGCCAGATAGATGCCATTATCAGGATTGGCAGTAATTTCGCGCACGATGCGCATGCAGCCATCAAAATCGGTATCAAGGGCCAACACCAGAGCACCATGGGCTACCGGTTGTACCAATTGGGCAATACTCACTTTCCCTTTCGGCAGGAAAACGATAGTGGGAATACCGGCTGCTGCTCCGTATGCGGCAAGTGCGGCTGAGGTGTCGCCGGTAGAGGCGCAGGCAATCGCCCGGATTGGCTTTCCCTCACTTATCATCTGTTTGACCACGCTCACCAGGACGGTCATACCGAGATCTTTGAATGAGCCGGTATGCGAATTGCCACACATCTTGATCCAGAGATCTTCCAACCCGATCTCGCGTCCGAAGCGTTCAGCCCAGAAGAGATTGGTACCACCTTCAAACATGCTGACCACGTTGTCGTCAGACACAATCGGGCAGACCCATTCCTTCTTGCCCCAGACGCCACTGCCATACGGCCAGGTTGTGCGCATCCAGCGATCATCGAAGAGTTTTTTCCACTCTTCGGGGCTACGCTGCGCCAGGGCATTCATATCGTGCTGGACTTCCAGCAATCCTCCTGAGCGGCTGTAGTACACGATCTCGGTCAGGGGATACCGCTCCTCTGGATCATCCTGTGCGGCAAACCATGCGCGATAGGTTGTCATCGTCATACGCTCCTGCAATCTATTCTAGTTCAGCCTGAATACACGCCAGCATCCGTTCGGCTTCAGTTCGCCAAAATCCGGCTGGGGCAAGACGTACATACGTGGTGAGTTCGGGAATGGCAGCCCGATTATGGTGATTAAAACGGTGGAAGAGACCCCGTTGGAGATACGGCTCTGGCCAGTCGGGTCGCAGGCGGGTTGCCGCTTCGAGATCGCGGATAGCCGCATAGTATTCACCTAACTCACGCCCTCGGATGAGTCCACGCCGGTAGAGCGCTAGCGCGAGATCGGGCCACGCCGCTAATGCGCGATCAAATGCCTGCACGGCACGGCGATATACCTCCCGATCAATAGTGCGCAGACCAAGCTGGCAGAGGCCTACACCGTACAGATACCACCAGCCAGCCTGAAGCCGACGCCAGAGCGATGGTTGCGACGATTCATGCATTGTCTTCTCCGTATGAAGCGTCATCAGACGAAACGCGATGCACAAACGTTATCATACCATTGAATGGGCAACATGTGATCGTGACCGCAGAGGCTATTCAGGGCTTTTCGCGGCGCCTGGAGGGGTACGGAACGCAGGGGGCACGCTGAGATCCGGTTTCTCGTATCAGAATTGGTATAACACCCTGGGTCTGCTATAATTGCTCTTGCATTGTGAGCTGTTTTGGCAGAGACTGCTGTGCAATCAACTCACACTCGCAGATAACGAAATACTGCATCGGCACTTGTTGCCGATGTTAAGGAGGGATGACTAATGCGGCATGTCCGCGCACTGTTGCTCGCTCTCTCATTGTTGGCGCTCGTGATCTCGTGTGGCGGTTATGTTCTTCTCAGTGAATTACGGGCAACCCCAGCAACCACTGGTGAGCCGGTTGAATTCGTTGTTGCACCTGGTGAAACGGCCAACGATATTGCTACCCGGCTAAGTGCCGCCGGTCTGATCCGCCAGCCAATGTTATTCCGCATCCTGGTGCGTTGGCGTGGCCTAGATCAGCAGATTCAAGCCGGTCGCTACGTCCTCAGCCCGACAATGACGATGAGCGACATTTTGATCGTCTTGCAGAGCGGTAAAGTCGTTGATGATATTCAAATTACGATCCCAGAGGGATTACGGCTGGAAGAAATAGCTACCATTATGGCGGCAGCCGGTCTGGTCAGCGAAGAGGAGTTTCTCGCCGTTGCCCGCAACGGTGATCGCTTCCGCGATGACTACTTTTTGCTCAGTAGCCTGCCCTCTGGATCAACGCTGGAAGGGTATCTCTTCCCTGATACTTACCGCTTTGCGCCATCAGCGGACGCCGAGACAATTGTGCGGAAATTGCTTGATCGTTTTGTCGAGCAGTACAGCACCATTGAGCGTTCGGTACGTGTCCCTGGCGTAACTGTGCACCAGATTGTGACGATGGCGTCGATTATTCAGCGTGAAGCAGTATTACTGAGCGAAATGCCCAAAATCAGTGCAGTGTTTTGGAACCGACTGAAGCCACAATTTGCGCCTACCGTCGGTGGTCTACTCGGCGCCGATGCGACAGTGCAATACGCCTTGGGCTACGATCCGGTTGAGGGCACCTGGTGGCAACGCGACTTGACCGTAGAAGAGCTGGCAATTCAAAGTCCGTACAATACCCGCGTTACGCCCGGTCTGCCACCAGGACCAATTGCCGCTCCTGGTCTGGCAGCACTGACTGCGGCTGCTCAACCTGATGAGTCGGCGCCATATCTCTTTTTTGTCGCCAGTTGTGAACGCGATGGTTCACACAAATTTGCAACGACAATCGAAGAATTTCGTGTCTATGAAGCGGAGTGGCTGGCGTGTCAATAACATCAGCAACTATGGCTGAAATTTGGTTGATCGGTGATCCGGTAGCCCATTCGCGTTCGCCAGCAATGCACAATGCTGCCCTGGCTGCGCTGGGCATTGCTGCGCGTTATCGAGCGGTTCAGACAACTACTGCCGAACTGGTCAGTCGCCTTGCCGAATTACGTCAACCAGGATTGCTTGGCGCGAATGTAACGCTCCCGCACAAACAAGCGGTGATGCCGTTGCTCGATGAGATTGAACCGATAGCTGCCAGAATTGGTGCGGTGAATACGATTGTGCGGCTATCTGATGGCCGTTTGTTGGGCACAAATACCGATGCACCAGGGTTGCTGGCCGATCTGGCGGCAGCCCGATGGACACCGACTGATCAAGAGGTGGTTATCTTAGGTGCATCAGGTGCAGCACGAGCCGCAGCATTTGCGTTGGCTGATGCTGGGGTGAGCAGCCTGACCATTGTGAATCGAAGTCTCATGCGGGCAATTGATCTGGCAGCAGCAATTGCTGCCAATCAGCCAGCGTTGCGTGTTCGTGCACTGGCCCTAGGTGATTCGGCAGTGGACGAGGCAGTCGCCAGTTGTACTCTCTTGATAAACGCGACAGCACTGGGCTGGCGCGACAATGAGACACCCCTTCCCGATCCACCGGTCGGTACGCATTGTCTGGTCTACGACATGGTCTACCGTGAGACGACCCTCTTACGAGCAGCAGCCGCTCGTGGCGCACAAGTACGTGATGGGCGGGGGATGCTAGTAGAACAGGGAGCACTGGCGTTCGAGCGTTGGACAGGGCATCCAGCGCCGCGAGCGTTGATGTGGCAGGCTGCCTTTGGTGTGGAGCACGGGCCATGATGGATGGATTGGTGATTGTGATTGGTCTGGTGCTAGGAAGTTTCCTAAACATCGTCATTATTCGCTTACCGCGTGAGCGACGGTTACTGGGTTGGCCGCGTTGTATTCGTACCGGCCAACCATTGCAATGGTGGCAGTTGTTACCGGTGTTGGGATGGGTACTACAACGTGGCCGGGCCGCCGATGGTCGGTCATTACCCGTCATCTACCCGCTCGTTGAGATTGGCAGTGCGCTCTGGTTGTGGCGGCTCTACGATCTATACGGTTTGGGGCCACTGTTTGCGTATCTGACGTTTGTTGGAGGAATCTTGATTATCACCGGTGTCGTTGACTGGCTCTACCGCTGGATCTATACGGTTGTCATTTTGGGCGGCGCCGTAGTTGCCTTTGTTTGGGGGTCATTTGTTGGAGCAGGCTGGCGTGAATTGCTGCTTGGGGGCCTGATCGGTGGTGTTGGGTTCTTTTTTCTGTATCTGCTCGCGTTGATCTTGTTTCCAGGAAAATCAGCACCGTTTGGCCTGGGCGATGTCTATCTTGCAATCTTTATCGGGGCAGCCCTTGGTCTGCGCCATCTTGGGCCAGCATTGTTGTACGGTGTGTTTATGGCCGGGTTTGTGGCTGCTGGTATTTTGCTAGCCCGACGCTTCGGGCGACAGACACCAGAATACCTTCCTTACGGAGCGTATTTATGCCTGGGTGTGTTACTCTACATTGCTCTGGGTGGGTACCAGTTGACATGAGGGTAGATGATGATCGGCTTGATCCCGGCAGCAGGTATGGCTACACGTCTAGGCGCATTACCGTGTAGCAAGGAACTTTTACCGGTCGGTGCTTTTACGACACCGAATGGCTCGCGACCTCGTCCTGTGATCACCTATCTGCTGGCTCAATGGCAGCTTGCCGGTATCGAGCGGGCATTGATTGTGGTACGACCTGGTAAGTGGGATATTCTGAATTATTTGGGTGACGGTACTGCTTTCGGACCACGCCTGGGCTATTTGATCGTCCACGAACCGTATGGTGCAGCGTATACGCTTGCCGCCGCTCTACCATTCATACAAGGGCAAACGGTTGTCCTCGGTTTACCCGATGTCATTCTGGAGCCAGCAAACGTGTACGCGACCCTTATCGCTCATCATACCACAAGACAACCCGATCTCACGCTCGGTCTCTTTCCCTGCCCAAACCCGCAAACAGCCGATATGGTTGCCTTAGATGTCGATGGCCGTCGAGTAACGGCTATTGTCATTAAACCTGCCCACACCGATTTGCGCTGGACGTGGATGGCTGCGATCTGGTCACCAGCAGTGACAGAAGTTCTGAACGAGGTGGTAGCAGAAGATCGAACCGCTCGTCAGCGTGGTGAGACGCGACCAGAATTGCACATTGGCGCCGTTTTTCAGGCAGCGATCGTGCGCGGTCTGGTCATCGAAGGAGTGACATTTCCACACGGTCAGGCGCTCGACATTGGTACGCCAATGGGCTGGTCACAGGCCTGTCGGTTGATGAGAGCGTAGGATCAAGACTTCTCAACGTTTTCAACCTAACTGGCACAAAAGAGAGCAGAAGCGTGGGCGGAAGAGGCGAGTTACCGGTCTGAGTCTGGACAATAGCCTGTTCCCTGGTAACTCGCGATCATGTCCATCACTGTCGCGGTAGGGGCGGGTTTGGAACCCGCCCCTGATGGTGTTTTGACAGACCACACAATGGTTTTCAGCCGTGCATCCAGGCGACCGCAAGATCGCGCATCAGCGGAAGCAGGCATGTGATGTTTATCGGTGTTGCTCCGTTTTGAATAGTCTATGTATCAAAAGTCATCCAAAGCTGAGAACTCCGAAAATCCCTTTTCTAAACGCGGCCAGTGCCTTCATGTAATCATTGCTTGCGCTAAAGCGGAAGCTCTCTGCCGAGAACTTGAAGCCACTCGATGATAACTACACAGGTCGGAGATGTCATAACAAGCATTTAAAACACATCGGCCACCATAATCGTATGATCACGACCGGGGCCAACCGAGACGATGCCAAGCCGGGCGCCTACCAACTGACAGATTCGTGCGATATACGCCTGGGCTGCCTCTGGGAGATCGGCGAAGCGCCGGACATGGCGGGTCGGTTCTGCCCAACCCGGCAACTCTTCGTAAACCGGCTCGATCTGATCAAAGAGGGCCGTCGTCGTTGGCGGATATTCCAGAATTGCGTCGTTCAACTTATAGCCAGTACAGATTTTAAGCGTCTCTAACCCGTCAAGAACATCGAGTTTCGTAATTGCCAGGGTATCGATTCCATTGACTTGAGCCGCGTAGCGTGTCATGACCGCATCGAACCATCCTACCCGCCGCAAACGACCGGTTGTTGTCCCGACTTCAGCCCAGGGGGTACCGATCTGCCGCAGAACATCGGCAACAGCACCATCAACCTCGGTCGGAAATGGGCCTTCACCAACACGAGTCGTGTATGCCTTGACGACCCCAATCACCGAATTGATGCGCGTTGGCCCAATGCCACTCCCCTGGCAGGCACCGGCTGCTCCGGGCGGCGAAGACGTCACAAAAGGATACGTTCCATGGTCAATATCAAGTAATGCGCCCTGGGCACCCTCAAGCAACACCGGCAAATCCTTCTCTAATGCCCGTTGAATGATGGGATGAACATCAGTAATATGATTCGCTAGTCGTCGTCCATACTCTAAGTAGGTCAGATACGTATCGTGCAACGAAAGTGGGCGCGCATTGTACAAGCGGGTCAACAGACGATTCTTCTCTTCCAGTACCAGGCGTAAGCGGTTGAGCAGAGTCTCTTCGTGCAGTAGATCGCCCATCCGTATCCCTGAACGGCTCATCTTGTCGGCAAAGGCCGGGCCAATTCCACGACCGGTAGTGCCGATCTTTCCCTCACCACGAGCCTCTTCCTGCAACTGGTCAAGCTGAATGTGATAGGGCATAATCACGTGGGCGCGATCACTGACAAACAACTTCGCCGTTGATACGCCACGTGCCTCAAGATCGTCGATCTCTTTGATCAAGACTTCTGGGTTGATCACGACCCCAGGACCGATCACATTGACGATGCCCGGATCAAAGATTCCCGAAGGTACCAGATGCAGCTTGAAGGTGCCGAGATGATTAACAACCGTATGACCGGCATTGTTACCGCCACCATACCGAATAACCAGTCGTGCGCGGGCTGCCAGCAGATCAACCAGATGACCTTTGCCCTCATCACCCCACTGAGCACCGATTAATGCAACAACAGGCATCGTCTCTCTCCTTGTGGTAGCATGCGTAGTATGTCTATTCCTTCAGCTATCCATCTCTGAACCACGATCAGGAACGCAACGCTGCACGCAGACCTGCGAGCGCCTCGTCAACGTGTTCTGATTGAATGATCAGTGGTGGCAGCAAGCGAATAACATCTTCACCCGCTGTCGCAACCAGGAGACCGTGGCGATGGGCTGCTTCTCGCACGGCACTGGCCGAACCGGCAATCCGAATACCGCGCATCAACCCACGTCCACGCAGTTCAAGCACCTGATCAGAGTGGTCGGCAGCGAAATCGTGTAACGCCTCGTCAAAATAATTACTCACTTGCCGGACATGGTTCAGGAAGTTCGGATCGCTGATTTTGCGGAATACGACTGTCCCAACCGCAGTGGCGAGAGGATTCCCACCGAACGTCGTACCGTGATCGCCAGGATGAATTGTATCGGCCACATGCTGACCCATCAGGACAGCACCAATGGGTAAACCACCGGCCAGCGGCTTCGCGACGGTCATCATGTCAGGCTGCACACCGAGCTGTTCGTGAGCCCAGAGTGTACCGGTACGACCAACACCGCATTGTATTTCGTCAAGCACCAGAAGCGCACCGTACTGATGACAGAGATCACGTACCCCTTGCATGAACGTCGGCTCGGCGGCACGCAAGCCACCTTCACCCTGCACCGGTTCGATAACTACCGCGCAGACATCATGCCCCATCACTTCTGCCAGCGAGGCCAGATCATTGTAGCGAGCAAAGCGCACGCCAGGCATCACCGGCATAAAAGGTTCACGGTATTTTTCGCGAGCCGTAATCGCCACCGCCCCCATTGTACGACCGTGGAAGCTGCCATCGAAGGCGACAATGGTCGTTTTACCTTCACCGAAATGGGCACGCGCATAGCGACGCGAGAATTTGATCGCCCCTTCGATGGCTTCCGCACCACTGTTGCAAAAGAAGGCCTTAGCAAAGGCCGGACTGCTCTGCACCAGCAGTTTCGCCAGCTCAATGGCCGGTCGTGTGTGGTAAAGGTTGGAAACATGGATCAGTCGTTCAGCCTGGGCATTGATCGCCTCAAGTACATCACGATCACCATAACCAAGCGCATTCACGGCGATTCCGGCCACAAAATCGAGGTAGCGACGACCTTCGCTATCGTAGAGATAGACACCCTCGCCGCGTTCGATAACGAAATTGGCCCGTACATAGCTCTGCAAGAGGTACTCGTGATCGGCCTGAATAATATCTGCGGCGCGCTCGCCGGTCATAGTCTGTCCTTTCCGTTCTAGTTCATGAGAACGCACAGCGCAATTATACCACCGGCAGCCGTTTGCAGGTATGTTCCTTGGGCTTTTGATCAGGCGCTACGATGGTATCCAAATGATTTTACCGGCTCTCTGCGATGGGGAACGTCAGCGAGACGACGTACAATAGTGGGGCTTTCAACGTGTTCGGTGGCTGTGCCACAACACATGCCTGGTACCTGCTCATCTTCCCCCTGAGCCGTCACTCGCTGCTTGCGGAAGGGGAAGTGGAATGGAAAAGAACCTGGAACCCTCTCGCAATAGTCGCATGTGCTCCGAGTTTTTGATCAGGGTCTTATGGAAGATCAAAGGAAGTCCTATTCGGGAATCACCCCGTGGTACTATAGACGCCAGGCAAGGTTTCGGCTACGATACTATGTAGTGATCGTATTCTATATGCAATGAGGATTGCCGTGACAGCCATTATCCTCCAAACCCCGCCTGCCGATCCACTCAACCAGATCATTACGCTGCTCGAGCAATTACGGAACCGATTGCCATTCGCTGAAGAGGAATTAGCGTATCACACTCAACTGCGGGCGATGGTGGCCGAACAGCAAGAACAAAGCGCAGCAGCATTAGCTGCATGGCGGACAGCGCTGGCAAGACGTTGGGAATGCGAGGTGCAAGCTCAACGCCTCTACACCCATGTGCGCCAGCAGGTGATTGACGCTGTTGGCACCGATGCACCATGTTGGCAGCTCGTGGAAGAATCGCCAGCCGACGGTGCCTGGATGGCAACCGATCTGCTGAACAATCTACGTCGGCTGGCAATCGTTGTCGATCTGATCCAACCTGCACTACCGTCTCACAAGGCTATTCAGGCAGAGTTGCAGACGATGGCAGCGCGGTTGGCGCACGCAATTCAAGAGACAGAACGGTGCGAGGAAGAGCGCCGCAGAGTACAGGCCGAGCAGCGGATGCTGAACGAGCTGTGTCAACGGTCGTACCGGCGCACACGCCAACGAATTGTCACCCATTTAGGCGGATAAACAACACCTCTTGTGCTACGCCGTGGGCACTTCTGGTGCCAGGCGGGCCAGTTCACGGCGTAACTGATTGATACGGGCAATGGTATTGCGCTGATCACCCACACCGTTAATGTAGTGATGTTTTTTGTGCGCTAATTCGGCGCATGCTTCGTAAAAGCGGCTGGCTGCTTTGCTGCGTATTCGGTTGCGGAGCTGACCGCTAAACGATTTCGCGGCAACGTAATGAGCCGGTGAGATGATGCCAGCCGCTACCTCCTCGGCCAGATACGTCGCGATATATTGCTGTTCTCGCCGAATCTCCCAAATGACCATCCCCAAGACGACAATCCAGGATGACCAGTCAACCAGCAAGGTCAGACCAAGACCGGTCAGACCAAATTCACCGGCCAGGAAGACAGCCATCGTGTTGTGAAGAGCATGTAAGCAAATCGCTAATAGCCATCCGGCAAAGGGAGCGATGAAGCGGATCAGTCGGTTGGGATGGAGCCGAGACATAGCCAGGCCAAGCCCGATCCAGGCTGTGTAGACAGCGTGCCCCCAGCCACCCAAAATGACGCGCAGGATGAAGAGTGAGATCAGCCCGCCAACACCATTTTCACTGTAACCAAAGAAATAGAGATACAGCAGATTTTCGGTAGCGGCGAAACCCAGCGCAGTAATCGCAGCATAGAGCATGCCATCGAGTCGCGAGTCAAACTCTTCGGGGAAGGCGAGCATGATAATCACGACTGCAATCCCCTTGAGACTCTCTTCGACCAGCGGCGCCAGGAGCGTTGTTCCGGCCAGCTCGGCTGATGCTTCACCGATAAAGATAGCCATTGAGGCCTGTGCCAGACCCGTCCAGACAATTGCGCCAAGTGTTGCCACAAATGCGCCCCACAGAAAGGCGCCAAACAGCAGAAGACGTGGCTCCTTCTCGAATCGGTCGAGCCAGTAGGCAATCGCAGCGTATATAAAAGCCGGTACAAAGCTGAGGATTGCCGCAGCGATAAACCCGATCATATCACGCCCTTTGTACTCGGTACCGTCCCACCCAGACGCGGATCGATACGGGTAGCAGCATCAAGTGCACGTCCACATGCCTTAAACAACGCCTCGATCTTGTGATGATCATTGCGCCCGTACAGTACCTGTGCGTGCAGATTGAGACGACCGTTGAAAGCAATACTCTCAAACAGGTGAGCGATCAGATCGGTTCCTAACTGCCCCACACGCGGGGTCGCAAAATCGGCCTGCACGACACAGTAGGGGCGTCCCCCCAGATCAACGGCAACCAGGGCCAGGGCTTCATCCATTGGCACAAAGCTATGGGCAGTACGGACAATCCCGGCCCGCTCGGCCAGCGCCTGATCGATTGCGCGTCCCAGACAGATACACACATCTTCCGCCGTGTGATGTTCATCAACCTGAAGATCACCCTGCGCACGGACGGTAAGGTCAAAGAGACCGTGACGGGCCCACAGGGTAAGCATATGATCGAGAAACCCGATCCCGGTCTGTACATCGGCGTGTCCACTGCCGTCGATGGTAAGCGACAGCACAATACTCGTTTCGCCGGTGGTACGCTCGATGGTTGCCCGCCGAACCCTATTCACTGCGCTGCTGACTTCGCTCACTGCTAAATCCCTCCGGATAACGACGACGTAATTTTTCGATATTAGCCGCCATGACTGCGCCAAGCGAAGCATCAAGCGCATCGCAGGCCAGCGCGGCGTACCAGAGAATATCACCTACCTCTTTCAACAGTTCTTCGCGCTCTAGAGGATGACCGTGGAAGAGGTGTTTTTTGACCGTGTCAGCAAACTCACCGGCTTCACCGCTCAGGCCGAGTGCTGCATTGATCAAACGTTCACGAGCATCCAAACCGGCAGCCAAAGTACGCAGGGCCAGTTGTTGATATTGATCGGCATTCATGCCTGTTCCTCGCCTGAGATAAGCGCCAACAGCTCAGGTAAGACGTGTCGATTACTCCCGATACCTTCTTGATTGTAAATGGTTGGTGTGCCCTGCCAGTCGGTGTACGTCCCGCCAGCTTCAGTCAAGATCGGCAACAGTGCTGCAGCATCCCAGACGTTCATTGCCGGATCAAGGGCAACCTCGGCCCGACCGGTTGCGACCAACACATAGCCATAACAATCGCCCCAAGTACGGAAGAGCGCAGCACGGGCCAGAATACGCTGGAAAGCAGCCGCCTTTGCGTATCGCTCGTAGTCGTGAGCGGTGGTTCCAACGACCAGACTCTCGCGGAGGGTTGAAATGGACGAGACACGGCAGGGCTGATTGTTCCAAAAGCAGCCAAGACCTTGAGCAGCCGCAACCGTTTCGGCGAGCGCCGGCAGATGGATCACGCCAAGGACCGGCTCACCTTCGCGCAACAGGCCGATCAACACCCCGTAGAGCGGCACACCACGCACAAAGCTCTTAGTACCATCAATGGGATCAAGCACCCAGCGGTAGGTTGCCTGTTCACTCCCACTCAGACCGTCTTCCTCACCGAGTACTGCATGATCGGGGTACGCTGCCTGGATCATGGCCCGCAAATGGCGTTCGGCAGCGCGATCAGCGATAGTAACCGGCGATTCATCCGCCTTATGCTCAATCGTGACCTCTCGTTGAAAATACTGAAGTGTGATCTGACCGGCTTCGTAAGCAATCTGGCGGGCAAAATCAAGCATTTTTTCAAGCGATGTACTCATTGGATCACCTCAGCCAGGGTTGCGAGTAGCACATCGGTCTGAGCTGGCGTACCGACACTAATCCGAATATAGCCGTTCAACAGTGGTGTCTGGTAATGCCGTACTAACACTCCACGTCGTTCGAGCGCCAATTTTAGCTGACGGGCATCACGCCCTTCGACGCGACAGAGAATAAAGTTCGCCAGACTGGGGAAGGGGGTCAGGTACGAAAATGTCTGGAGGCGGGCAAAGAGACGCTCGCGTTCGGCGACAATCGCCTGTACTCGCTGACGCAACTCGTCAGCGACAGCGAGCGAGGCAACTGCTGCCGCCTGCGCCGCAACTGATACGTTGTACGGCTGTTTGATCTTCCAAAGCTGCTCGCTCAACCAACGCGGAAAAAGCCCATAGCCAACCCGTAACCCAGCCAATCCGGCCCACTTACTGAAGGTGCGCAGAATCGCCAGATTTGGGTAGTAATCGAGCAGATCACTCGCACCGACCGGTGCGCGACCCGGTTCGGCGAATTCAATGTAGGCTTCATCAACAACGACCAGCAGGGGTAATTCGAGAATCTGCAACAATTCGTCACGTGGCAATGGGTTACCGGTCGGATTATTGGGTGAAGTGAGAAAAATGGCTTTCGCGCCCTGCGCCGCAGCCTGAACAATCGCCGGTAGATCGAGACTGAAATCGGCGCGACGTGGAACACTGATCACCCGACCCCCACAAATACCGGCATCAAACCGGTACATCCCAAAAGTGGGTGGACAATCGATAATGGCATCACCGGGATTGATGATCAGGCGTAAGACCAGATCAATCAGTTCATCGGCGCCGGCGCCACAGATAATTTCATCGGGTGAGCGCCCCGTATACGCAGCCAGTGCAGTGCGTAACGCTGTTTGTTCGGGGTCAGGGTAAATATGGTACGTTGTTGTCGTTTGTAAGGCAGCCAATGCCGCCGGTGCGGGGCCATACGGATTTTCGTTTGCGTCGAGTTTCACGATCTGCTCAACCGGCAGACCGAGACGGGCAGCCAATACCTCGAGCGGCACAATTGGCGTATACGCCTCGAGGTCAGCGATCTCAGGACGAACAAGATGGGGCATAACGGACATCATAGCAACTCCGTGGCGGCAAGACAGAGCACACCAGAGTGTATGATACCATAGGCGCAACGGGGCGTGGTATAATTCAAACCTTGAACAGTTGAATGACAGGGAGGGAAGTGATGACCCCACGAGCATTAGATCGGCGCGCAGCGTTGCGAGCCGAATTGCTCGGTCTCGTGCGAGAGCATGTGCCCGATGACGCAATAGAAGCGCAAATTGAAGCATTACTGGCTGAAGTGCTGGCTGATGAACCGGTTGCTGACCCACAGCCGGTCGTAGCTGACCATCTCCCTCCCGATCAGCGGATTGTCGTTACCGGTATGGGGGTCATCTCGCCGTTCGGTGTCGGGATTGAACCATTTTGGTCTGGTCTGGCAGCCGGAAGAAGCGCCATTGGACGGATTACCTTCTTTGATCCGAGTGACTACCCCTGTCAGTTGGCCGGTCAAGTCAACGACTTCCAACCCCAGATGTTTATCGAGGCCAAAGAGGCCCGCCGGATGTCACGGGCTGGCCAGATGGCTGTTGCCGCAGCACGGATGGCCGTCGAACACGCTCGTCTCCCGCTCGAACGAATGGCCCGTGATGAGATCGGGGTCTTGATCGCCAGCGGGACAACCTCGATGCCAGACGTTGAACAAGCGATGATCACGTTAGTTCAGCGCGGCGGCATGAAAATCAGCCCCTTCTTCATTCCAGCAGCGTTGCCGAACATGCCATCCAGTCAGGTCGCAATTCAATTAGGTCTGCGCGGTTACACCACCTCGATCTGCACCGCCTGTGCAGCCAGTGCTCAGGCAATTGGTGAGGCCGCCGAGGTGATTCGCCGTGGAGATGCTGAAATTATGCTGGCCGGTGGTACCGAAGCACCGATCACCGAACTTAGTCTGGCAGCATTTTGCGTGTTACGAGCACTCAGTACACGTAGCAACCACGAACCCACCCGAGCGTCTCGACCATTCGACGCACTCCGTGATGGGTTTATCCCCGGTGAAGGAGCGGCTGTATTAGTACTGGAACGGTTAAGTAGCGCACAACGACGCGGAGCACCGATTCTGGCCGAATTGATCGGGTACGGTGTCTCGGCTGATGCCTATCACGTGACTGCACCTGACCCCGATGGCGAGGGGGCGGCTATGGCGATGCGACGAGCATTACAACAAGCACGTCTAGCGCCACAGCAGGTCGATTACATTAATGCCCATGCCACCAGTACGCCAGCCGGCGATATTGCCGAAACTCGTGCGATCAAAAAGGTATTCGGTGAGTATGCCTATAGTGTCCCCATAAGCTCAATTAAATCGATGATTGGTCACCTTACCGGTGCCGCTGGTGCAGTGGAAGCAGCAGCAACTATTCTGACCCTTCACCACGGCTTGATCCCACCAACGATTAATCTCGAACATCCAGACCCCGAATGCGATCTCGATTATGTTCCGAATATCGCACGTCAGGCGGAGTTACAGGTCGCTATTTCTAATTCGTTCGGATTCGGTGGCGTGAATACCGTCCTGGCTTTTCGCAAAATGTCATAATCAGATACACTGAACAACAACAGGATTCCTTTAGACCTTAATCCATGTGGCACATACACGGTCACGAATGGGCTATTGAACAACTGCGGAGCAATATTCGCACTCAGCGTGTTGCCCACGCCTACCTCTTTGCCGGCCCATCAGGGATCGGTAAATCATTGCTGGCCCTTCGGATGGCCCAGGCGTTGCTATGTGAGGAGCAAACAGGCGATCCCTGCTTGCAGTGTCGAACCTGTCGTCGCATCGAACGCGAGAGCCACCCCGATGTTCGGATTGCAAGTATGGCAACACAGGCCGCCGCTGCCAAAGCCGAGGAAGCAGCCCGCCAGAAAGAATTGAAAATTGCAACTATCCGCGAGTGGCAACGTGATCTGGCTCTGCGTCCGTATGAGGCATCACGGCGAATTTTGATCCTCCACGATGCTGAACGGCTGAGCGAGGAGGCGGCTAATGCGATGTTGAAGACCCTGGAGGAGCCACCCGACTACGCCACCCTCTTGCTGGTAGCCCACAGCAACGACCTCCTGCCAACGATTGTCTCGCGCTGTCGGGTCTTGCGTTTACGCCCATTACCACGTGATCAGATCGCAGCCGCCTTGCGTGCCCGCGGTGCGTCGCCGGAGCAGGCCGATACGCTGGCAGCCTGGAGCAATGGCCGGATCGGGTGGGCGATCAACTTGCTGAACGATCCGGCTGCCCAAGCGACCCGCCGTGAGCGATTAGACGTATTCATTGGATTACACGAGGCCGATATGGCCGCTGCGCTGCAATGGGCTGAACAACGAGCCAAAGAGTACCGGTCCGGCGATCAGGCAACAGTGCTGGAATGGCTTGATCTATGGCAAAGCTGGTGGCGCGATATTCTGTTCGTCGGCGCCAACTGTGCTGAAGCGGTGACGAACATTGACCGGCGCGCAACATTGACCCGACTGGCACAGCAGATACCACCGGCAGCAGCGTTTGCCTTCTTGCAACAAATTATCACAGTGAGTCAACAGTTGCACGAGAATGTGAATCCACAACTGGCTATCGAGCATCTGGTCTTGCACTTCCCCCGCTCTGGCTCATGGAGGAATGTGACATGAACTCAACATCGATTTTCGATCTCCACGCTGCGGTTATTGACGATTATCGTCAGTTTGTCGAGTCATTCATCCATATCGCCGATGATCGGATCCGTGCAGCAGTTGAGCGGACGATTGCTGATCAGCGGCTATGGCCAGAGCCATTAGTGCAGGTAAGTCCGGCATACGCTGCGGCGCCTACTGTTGATGAGCTGGCACAAGATGGAATCATTCAGCCAGAGACGGCGCACTTCTTTCGCACGCCAACGAACCAACCATTTCGTCTCTATCAGCATCAGTATGACGCACTTCAATGCGCGCAGCGACGGAAGAGCTTTGTCGTTACCAGTGGTACCGGTTCCGGTAAAAGTACATGTTATTTCTTACCCATTATCGATAATCTGTTGCGCCATCGCGACACAGTCAATGGTGTGCAGGCGCTGATTATTTATCCAATGAACGCGCTGGTGAATTCGCAAGAGCAGGCATTACAACAGCTTGCAAACCAGTACCGTGAACAGTACGGTTACGAGTTCCCGATCCGATTTGCGCGCTATACCGGCGAAACCAGTGAAGATCAGCGCGACCAGTTGCGTCGCAATCCACCTCACATATTGTTGACGAACTTCGTAATGGCTGAACTGATGATGGTGCGGCCTGATGACCAGTTTCTGATCGGCGGTGCAGTGCAGGCGTTACGTTTTCTGGTGTTCGATGAGTTGCATACCTACCGCGGCCGCCAGGGGGCTGACGTGGCGATGTTGATCCGACGCATAAAGCAACAACGGTATGCGGCAAAGGACATTCTGCACATCGGCACCTCGGCTACTATGGTCGCTGGTGCGAACACCTCGGCGACTGATCGACGGCGCGTCGTAGCCGACTTTGCGTCACGTTTCTTCGCACACTCGTTCGAGGCCGATCAGGTGATCGAAGAGACCCTCAAACCGCTAACGATTGGGGGACCACCGACAGACACTGAACTTCGAGCAGCATGGGAAACTCCGCTGCCGCCGGCCACTGATAGTACAAGCTGGGATGTGTTGCAGCGCCATCCACTGGCACGCTGGATCGAATTCGCGCTTGGCGTACAGACCGACACCGATGGCCGCCTGGTGCGCCGATCACCGCGCACGCTCAGCGAAGCCGCGCAAGAACTGGCCGATCAGGTTGGTCGAACACCAGAGGAGTGCCGGCAGAAGATTCAACAGATGCTGGAATACGGTAGCACTATCAATCGTCCTGGCGGCGGAAAGGCATTCGCGTTTAAGTTACACCAGTTCATCTCGCAGAGCAACCGGGTGTATGCCACGCTTGAAGACCGCCAGACCCGCGAACTATCACTCGATGGTCTGATCCGTACCAGCAATCAGCGACTGTACCTGCCCCTTGTCTTTTGTCGTCATTGTGGTCAGGAGTACTATGACGTTCTCGTTTACAACCGTGATGTGCTGCCCAACCTGAACGAGCAGATGCTCGTCAACGGTATCGACGATAACGATAACGATGACAACCAGCAACGTGGTTATCTGATGCTGCCCCTGGAATCGGACGACTGGAGTGATGAAAAGATCCCTGACGAGTGGTACGACGCGAAAGGCCGCATTGAAAAAAACTGGCGCGCACGTATCCCTAGACAGGTGTGGGTGTCGCCAGATGGTCGATTCAGCGAACAGCCATTCCCTACAGGGCAACGAATGTGGTTTCAACCACATCCTTTTACGATCTGTCTGCGCTGTGAAAAATGGTACCAGGGCAAAACCAGTGAGTACGCGAAACTCAGCTCCCTCTCCAGTGAGAACGTATCGAGTGCGACTTCCATCCTCGCGATCTCGCTCTTACGGCGTGCCGCCGATGCTGGCGATAGCAACACCGTATACGACCGCCTGCTCTCGTTTGTCGATAATCGCCAGGATGCCGCATTACAAGCTGGTCACTTCAACGATCTCATCCATATTGCGGTGATTCGAGCCGCCTTGGTCGAAGCCCTGCGCACCCATCACAAGCTACGCGACAGCAATGTCGCCAGGGAGGTAGTGAAGTCCAGCGGTCTTACCTTGCGAGATATTGCCAGAAGCACGGAATTGCGCGAAGGCACGCCCATGGCGCGCAAAATCTGGCGAACGTTCACCGATCTGATTGAGTACTGGCTCTACGAAGACCTCCAGCGCGGCTGGCGGAGTATTGTCCAGCCTAATCTCGAACAAATTGGTCTGCTTCGCATCGAATACGAGGGGCTGCACGAGTTCTGTACCGATGAGCAGGTGTGGCAGAGATCGCTACAGCGTATTCCGCCAGAACGACGGGTAAACATTGTGCGGTACCTACTTGACACAATGCGTCAGCGGCGGGCAATTGATACGCGCTGCCTGCAAGAAGATTACCAGCGCGAATTGCGCAAACGGGTCGAGAGCGATCTGAATGAGTTCTGGGGTTTTGACCCCGAGGAGGGAAACGATTTTCAGGCGGCGACGTATGCACAAATCCGTGGGACATCGAATAAGCCGGTGAATGGTATCTCTCTGAACTGGAAGAGCGCATTTGCCCGGCAATTACGCAAGGTTATGCGGCTTGATCAGGATACGTATGAAGCCATCATTCGCGAGCTGCTCGAACAACTGATCGCTTACGGCATGGTTACCCGTCTCTCACCCATTGACGATCATCAGCGCTTTCAACTCAACGCTGCCTGTTTGTGCTGGCGACCAGGAACAGACGGATCGGAAAGCACCGGCGTGAACGGTGTCGCTGACCTGCTCGATAGTAACCGACATCCCCGCCGACCAAATTCCTTCTTCCGAAATTTCTACCTGCAAAAGGCCGAAGCAATTGCGGCATTGGAAGCCCGTGAACACACCGCACAGGTAGTAGCCCAGGGCGAGCGTGAACGGCGGGAAAAGCGCTTTCGCTGGACAAAAGCCGATCAGAACGATCCGACACTGAACCGGCGTTTACCGTTCCTGGTCTGTTCACCAACCATGGAACTAGGCATTGACATTGCCGAACTTTCGCTGGTTCATCTGCGGAACGTTCCGCCGACACCGGCCAACTACGCCCAACGCAGTGGTCGTGCGGGTCGTCAGGGGCAACCAGGATTGATCATCACGTACTGCCGGGCCAATCGGCCACACGATCAATACTTCTTCCGCAATCGGAAAGAGATGGTGGCCGGGAGTGTGCAGGCGCCGCGCATTGACCTGACCGGTGAAGCACTGGTGCGTGCCCACCTCCATGCGATATGGCTCGCCGCAGTACGTCTGCCACTCGGTAACTCGATTGGGAACATCATCGATCTCAATCACCCTGATCTACCGCTCAACCCGAATGCTCTGCACCAGATACAGCTTTCACCAGCCAGTTTGCGTGAGGTGCGTGAACAGGTCGTTGCTGCACTCTTAAGCGAAGATTTGCGGCATGATGCACCATGGTACAACGAGCGTTGGCTCGAGGAGGCGCTTGACGAAGCGCCAAGACGATTTGATGAGGCTTTTAATCGCTGGCGTGAACTGTACCGAATCGCCCTCCGCCAATTAGCAGATGCAAGTGCGCTCATCAACAGTAACGACAAAGATAATCAGGAACGCGGAAAACGTCTACAAAACGAAGCATTGCGTCAGCGCAACTTGCTCTTGCAGACCGATGTTGCCAGCGAGGAGAGTGACTTCTACCCATACCGCTATCTGGCTAGCGAAGGCTTTCTCCCCGGCTACAACTTTCCGGCTCTGCCGGTGCGGGCATGGATTCAACGCGGTGAGGGTGAGTTTATTCCCCGTCCGCGTGTTTTGGGATTACGCGAATTTGCACCCGGTAACTACATTTACCACGAGGGAGCAAAATGGGAAGTAACCGGCTTTCGCGCCACCTCCGCTAGCCTGCACGACCGTCGGATGGATCGGAAGCTCTGCTATACCTGTGGTGCGTTTACTACACTCGAGCACGATTTGTGTCCGGTTTGCCAGACCCGCTTCGATGGCAGTAACAGTTATCTGGCCCCACTCCTCGAAATGCCAAATGTAACCACCCGTCGTCGAGAGCGGATCACTTCCGATGAGGAAGAACGGCGTCGCCGTGGGTTCAAACTCATCACCACATTCCAATTTGCTCCACAAGCAACGCGGCAGCTTAAGGCGCAAATCGTCAATGGAAATACACCGCTGATCGATATGATCTACGCTCCTGCGGCAACCGTTCTCACGATTAACAAGGGGTGGTTGTTTGCTCGAGAGCAGGGCTTTCTCGTCAATCTGAACAATGGTGCGGTCATCGGCGAAAAGGAAAAACCCCAATCCATCGAAGCGGAGGGTCCGCCATACACCGAGCCGGTAGGAACAAGAGTGTTCCTCTACGCTCAGGAGACCAAAAACATTCTCTTAATACGGTTCCGCGTCCCAGAGTGGCGTCATAGTTCTAAGTTCTGGACAAGCCTGAAATATGCGTTACTGTTCGGATTGGTCGAGGCATTCCAGCTTGACACCAACGAGATTACCACTGAAGTCGTAGGGCGTGATGATTGGCTCTCACTCATGTTTATTGAAGAGAGTGAAGGTGGTGTTGGCGTGTTAAGGAGGTTGATAGAAGAACCAGACGCATTTCAGCGTATGGTGCAGGCTGCTCTCGATCTCTGCCATTTCACGACCGAAGGTCTAGACACGAAACCCGAATGCACCGCAGCTTGCTACGACTGTTTACTCAGTTTCTCGAACCAACGCGAAATCTTAGATATTGACCGTCATCACATTCGTGACGCTTTGCTCCAGTTACATCACGCCCAGCTTCAGCAAGACTACAACCGGCGCACGTATGATGAACAAGTTTCCTTCTTGCTGGCCCAGATCGATACCAAATCCGAGCTTGAGCGGCGATTTCTGAAAACGTTGCAGGCATTGCATGCGCAACTCCCCGCTAGTGCGCAAGAGCGGATTGACGACGTACATTGTGTCGTTGACTTTTTCTACGATCCAAATATCTGCGTGTTCTGTGACGGTAGTGTTCACGATGAACCACACCAGCGTGCGCGTGATGAGCAGGTGCGACGTGAACTCCGTGCGCATGGGTATCGAGTCATCGTTATCCGCTACGACCGTAATTTGGAAGAACAGATTCGGTCGTACCCTGATGTGTTTAAGGTGTGAGAGCATAACAGATGCACATTTCAGATGTGCCCTTTCGTGGCACGTTACAAGCGGATACCAGATGGAATCGTATGCAACCCCTGCTGAGTGTACGTGAATTGAATATAACCCTTGCTACCAAGCCCATTCTGAGCGGAATCACCTTTGATCTGCAAGCGGGTGACATCCTGGGAGTAGTGGGTTTGCGCAGTGCGGGGAAATCGGTGCTCTTGCAGGTGCTGGCCGGTATCCATCCACCGACGACCGGTGAGGTACGGATTGAGGGTATCACGCTGGAATGGCGAGCGCAGGTAGCGCAACGGCTCGGTATTGAATTCGTGCCCCAAACCCCGCCCCTGGTTGAGTTAATGCCGGTACTGAACAATATCTTTCTGGGGCGTGAATATGGACGCAGACGACTCGATCATGCGGCGATGGCAACCATTGCGTATCAGTGGCTGGAACGATTTGGATTGCCGCGCAGCCTCGCTCACCAGCGCGCCAGTGATCTGAACGAAGAAGAACGGCAACTGGTTGCACTTATTCGCGCATTCGTGCGTCCGTTCCGCATTCTGATCCTCGATGAGTCGTTCTCGGCACTGAGTTTCGCCCGCCAGCAAGTTGTCTTGCAGTATCTGCGTGAACGGGCAGCAACTGGCGTTGGTATCATTCTCAGCAGCGACGATCTCAACCTGATCTTCAGCATTACCAATCGGCTGCTGGTTCTGTACCAGGGTCGGCAGGCCGCCTTACGTACAACCGCCAACACCACACCGCGCGAAGTCGTCGAGCTAATGGTCGGTTCAGTCCGTCAGGAGCGCGTCACACCCTTGATCTGGGCCTTTGAGAATTACTATCAGGCCCAACAACAAGCCGAGTCGCTTCGTCAGCGCCAACAACAACTGCAACACAACCTGGCCGAGCAAGACTCACTCAATCGTGAGTTGGTACGGCAATTACAAACCCAAATGACTGCGCTTGATCAACTTAATCGAGCATTGCAAGAAGCCAATCACCGGCTCATCGTCGAACGCGAAGCCGAACGTAAAGCGTTGGCACGCGAGCTGCACGATCAGGTCATTCAAGACTTGCTGAGCTTCAACTATCAACTCGAACATGTTGAAGAAGAACTTGAACAACCGACCGTTCTGGCCGAGTTGCAGAACATCCGGCACGGTATTCGTGAAGTTGTAGCGATGTTGCGTCAGATATGCAGCGATCTACGCCCCCCGACACTCGACAGTCATGGCCTGGCTGCCGCACTACGTTCTCTGGTAAGTCAGTGGAGTGAACAAACCGGTATTCATGTTGAGCTGAACCTGGTTGAACCGCTGGATCGCTGGTCAGAGACTATTGAACTCACTGTCTTTCGCATTGTGCAAGAGGGATTGAATAATATCCGCAAACATGCCTGCGCCAGCCGTATATTCCTGGAGGTACGTCGTACCTCAGCTGCAGGGATCATGGTTCGGCTGGCCGACAACGGACGTGGCATGGAGACACCGCCTGATCTGCGCAGTTTGTCAGAACAGCGACACTTTGGTCTGATCAGCATCAGTGAACGGGTTTCACTACTGCGCGGTACGCTCCAGATCGGCCCTTCAAGCTGGGGCGGGTTAGAACTTCAGGTAGAGATTCCTAACCCGGCGCCCTTTCCAACCACCGAAGGGATCGGCATCAACTAGAGCGCTTTGTGCTTACGCTGGATGGCATCCTCGACGACCTGACGAACTGCAGCGGCATCGAGGTCTTTCTTATCAAGGAAGGCCAGGGCGCCAGATTCCAACCCTAAACGACGGAATTCGCGATCTGGGTATGCACTGATCAGCACAACTCGCGCACCAGGCTGAAGGGTCTTGATCCGACGCAAACATTGAATTCCGTCACCATCGTTTAGAATGACATCAATAAAAATCAGATCGGGCGTTATCTGTTGCAGTAATTGCACCGCCTGGTGACAGTCCTCGGCGTCGTACAGCCAGGCATCGATACAGGCTTTCGCAATCATCCGCTTGAGTTGCACGCGATACCGTTCGTTATCGTCGATGACCAAAACTGTCAGAGGTGCTGTACCAGTCGCTGATGGTTCACGATGCTGGACAACGTCGTAGCCTGTCTCGGCAAGAAGTTCGGGATGCTGAAGTGCAAACTGATAAGCTTCAAGCCGACTGCTCACGTTAATCGCACGGTAGAGTGCGGTTAGATGATTCTCAACCGTCTTCACACTGAGATTCATCTCCTGGGCCATGCGCCGATTGTCATACCCCTGCACGATCAGTCGCAAGAGTTCACGTTGACGGCGGGTCAGGGCCATCTGCGGTGAACGGGTAAGCTGTGGGGTGGCCTGAATGAGACGGCTCAGCAACGGGCCGGATATCCAGTTACCGCCAGCGATAATCCGTTGAACTGCCAGTTGCAAGTCACTGAGCGGCTGATCTTTCAGGTGGTAACCATTGACACCGGCTGCTAGCAGGCCGACAACGTAAGACTGATCATCGTAGGCACTGACCACCAGAATCTTCATTGCCGGATAGGTAGTACGAATACGGCGAATGGTGGCAATGGGATCGAAGTCCGGCATCGCTACATCAACAACCAGCAGGTCGGGTTGATGTTGAGCCAGAACGGCCAGCAGTTGTGGGCCATTCGCCGCCTCGCCAACCACCTCGCATTCGGGCACACTGGTCAGTGCACTGCGTAAGCCGGCGCGCACCACGGCATGATCATCGGCCAGTACTACGCGAGTCGTTCCCATCGCCAGGTCCTCACCATGATTGATGCACGCTTCACTGCGCCACATGTTGCATCACGATGAGGAGTATTATCGCTGAAAAAGGAATGTAAAGCAAGAAGGCATAACCTGCGATAGGGTTTTCGGAGTTTTTGCCCTGCCCGGCAGAAGTGAGAAAAGGGGTGAGTGAGAGAGGCCAGATCCCACCTGTCCACAGCTCATACGAAAACCTGCAACTTCTCGTTCCAACAACGTTTGCGGTCAACCTCTGTTGTCTCGCCGATCGCGCCCGTCAATGCACTGCAAGGGGTGGGTGTAGAACCCACCCCTTGTAAGCGGGAGGCTTAGGGAGTGACGCTCGCGGGGAATCTGGAGGGGTTGTGTCGACTTCGATTTCATCCCTGCCCGCAGGCGGCTTGGAAAGCCGCCTCTACGTGCTACCTCCTGCCCGCAGGTGGCTTGAAAAGCCGCCTCTACGTTCTCCACACTTCCAGCGGGCGGCTTGAAAAGCCGCCTCTACGTTCTCCACACTTCCAGCGGGCGGCTTGAAAAGCCGCCTCTACGTTCTCCACACTTCCAGCGGGCGGCTTGAAAAGCCGCCTCTACGTTCTCCACACTTCCAGCGGGCGGCTTGAAAAGCCGCCTCTACGTTCTCCACACTTCTAGCGGGCGGCTTGAAAAGCCGCCTCTACGTTCTCCACACTTCTAGCGGGCGGCTTGAAAAGCCGCCTCTACGTTCTCCCTCCTGCCCGCAGGCGGCTTGAAAAGCCGCCTCTACGTTCTCCACACTTCCAGCGGGCGGCTGGGAACGCCGCCTCTACGTTCTCCACACTTCCAGCGGGCGGCTGGGAACGCCGCCTCTACGTTCTCCACACTTCCCGCAGGCGGCTTGGAACGCCGCCTCTACGTTCTCCACACTTCCAGCGGGCGGCTTGAAAAGCCGCCTCTACGTTCTCCACACTTCCCGCAGGCGGCTTGGAACGCCGCCTCTACGTGCTACCTCCTGCCCGCAGGTGGCTTGAAAAGCCGCCTCTACGTTCTCCACACTTCCAGCGGGCGGCTTGAAAAGCCGCCTCTACGTTCTATCTCCTGCCCGCAAGCGGCTTGGAACGCCGCCTCTACGTGCTCCACACTTCCCGCGGGCGGCTTGAAAAGCCGCCTCTACGTGCTACCTCCTGCCCGCAGGCGGCTTGGAACGCCGCCTCTACGTTCTACGCCTGCCCGCAGGCGGCTTGGAACGCCGCCCCGTCGTTCTACACACTTCCAGCGGGCGGCTTGGAACGCCGCCTCTACGTTCTATCTCCTGCCCGCAGGCGGCTTGAAAAGCCGCCTCTACGTGCTACCTCCTGCCCGCAGGTGGCTTGGAACGCCGCCTCTACGTGCTACCTCCTGCCCGCAGGCGGCTTGGCAAGCCGCCTCGTCGTTCTATCCTGCCCGCAGGCGGCTTAGAAAGCCGCCTCTACGTCTATCTCCTGCCCGCAGGCAGCTTGGCAAGCCGCCTCGTCGTTCTATCCTGCCCGCAGGCGGCTTAGAAAGCCGCCTCTACGTCTATCTCCTGCCCGCAGGCGGCTTGGAACGCCGCCCCGTCGTTCTACACACTTCCAGCGGGCGGCTTGGAAAGCCGCCTCTACGTTCTATCTCCTGCCCGCAGGCAGCTTGGCAAGCCGCTCGCAAGCGGGAGGCTAAGGGAGTGACGCTCGCGGGGTAGCCTGGAGGGTTGTGTCGACTCCACCTGCGCACCACTGCGATGACGTCTCCCGCCGATAGGTCTACCAGACTTACCCTGCCCGACCACGCCGACGGGTTGTCACATCAAAGATCACCGCTGCGACCAGCACCAGACCGCGCACGATGTATTGATACGCAATATCGATACCCATCAGGTTCATGCCACTGGTCAACGATACATAGACCAACGCACCGATGATCGAGCCAATAACATTCCCGACGCCACCGGCTGCTGATACTCCCCCGATATAGGCCGCAGCAATTGCATCAAGCTCAAACAGCGTACCGGCAGTCGTCGTTGCCGAGCGTAGACGCGAAGCAAACAACACCCCCGACAACGCCGAGAGCATTCCCATCGAGGCAAAGACGATATAGGTAATCCGCTTGACACTGATCCCGCTCAACTCGGCGGCTTCGGGGTTACCGCCAACCGCATAAATATGCCGACCAAGGACAGTCTGCGTCGTGACGAAATGATAGATTGCGACAACGACCAGCACAATGACCATCGTCCACGAAAGACCATTGTAACCGGCCATGATCCACGCCAGGAGACCAATAAGGGTCGAAATGAAGACCAGTTTGAGTACAAACATATCGAGGGGTAAGACCTCGAAATTGTACGACAGCTTCTTGCTGCGGGTACGTACTTCGCTCAAAACGTAGGCAACAATTGCCACCAGACCAAGCAATAAGGTGAGGGTATGGTAGCCAGGTACCAGACTGAACGGGACATCGGGAATGAAGCCATTGCCAATCGCGTTGAACGTTTCGTCTTCGATGATAATCGTTCCGGTACCGGCGGTAACCAGTTGTAATGCACCACGGTAAATTAACCAGCCGGCCAGCGAAGCAACAAACGATGGTATTTTCAACTCTGCCACCGGCAAAGCGGTCAGTAAACCGGCAAGCATGCCCATCACCATGACCATCGGCACTACAACAATGGTTGGTAATTCCCAAAAACGCAGAGCAATTGCTGCCACTGCACCCAGAAAACCGGCCAGAAAACCAACCGAGAGGTCAATATGGCGGATCACGATCACCAGCGTCATACCAACTGCTAACACTGCAATGTAGCCGGTCTGGTTGATCAAATTACTCAGATTACGAGATGAGATAAAGATACCATTAGTCGTGATCGAAAAAATGATCATGATAACAAACAAGGCAATGAACATGCCGTATTGCCGGATATTTTGCCCCAATACTCGTTGTAGATTGCTCAGAAATGTTGTCTGTTTGACCTGTGATCTGGTCGTCATGGAACCTCTCCTGCTATGTTCGGTGGCGATATTTCATCTGATATATCAGTCGGTAACTTGTACAGCATTAATAATCAACGGCCAGCGCCATAATCTTTTCCTGAGTTGCCTCGGCAATTGATAATTCACCTTTGATTCGACCTCCAGAGACGACATAGACCCGGTCACTCATGCCAAGAACTTCTGGCAATTCTGATGAGATCATGATGATGCTCATGCCATCTTCGACCAGCCGATTCATCAACTGGTAGATTTCATACTTCGCTCCTACGTCAATACCGCGGGTTGGTTCATCGAGGATAAGAACATCAGGCTGCACGAAGAGCCACTTGCCAAGACACACCTTTTGCTGATTACCACCACTGAGATTCCCGACCGGCTGTTCAATGGTGGGAGTCTTGATGTTCAGTGACTGACGATATTTCTCGGCGATTTGAATTTCGGCATTCCGGTCGATCAACCCATTGTTCGCCAGTGCTCTCAGGTTAGCCAGGGTAAGATTTTGGCGCACGTCTTGAATCAGGATCAGACCCTTGGTCTTGCGATCCTCAGACACATAGGCCATTCCGGCAGCAATGGCTTCACGCGGATGGTGGAAGGTACGTTTACGACCTTTGAGCCATAGTTCGCCGCTGATGTGATACCCTGGTGCATTGCCGAACAGGCTGAGAGCCAGTTCAGTCCGACCGGCGCCCATCAGTCCGGCCAGACCAACGATCTCGCCACGACGGACGTGCAGATTTACATCACGCAACAAATAACGTCCGGCCTCCGGTGAATAAACTGTCCAGTTGCGTAACTCAAGCACGACATCGTCACTGACCCGGCGATTGCGTGGTGGATAGATATTAGTAATTTCACGTCCGACCATATTCCGAATCAGTGCCTGTTCGTTGACCTCACCGTTATGGGCGTCAAGTGTGCAAACCGTCTTACCATCACGGAGCACCGTAACTGTGTCTGCTACCGACAGCACCTCTTTGAGTTTATGTGAGATAAGAATGCATGTAACACCCTGATCGCGGAGTTCACGCAGTAAGTTCAACAGATTCTCACTATCATCCTCATTAAGTGCTGCTGTAGGTTCATCGAGAATGAGAATCTTTACTTCACGACTCAATGCCTTGGCAATTTCAACCAATTGCTGGATGCCAACCCCCAGATCACGAATTTTAGTTGCCGGATTCACAGCTAAACGCACTTTGCGCAGTACCTCGTTAGCCTGGCGGATGGTTTCATTCCAATCGATAATACCATTCCGACAGATTTCATGACCGAGAAAGATATTTTCGTAGATTGTCATTTCTGGAACAAGCGCCAGTTCTTGATAAATGATGCCAATGCCAACCCGCTCGCTATCAGCGATGCCAAAGAAACGCTGCGACTGACCATTTATCAAAATCTCGCCACTGTACGACCCGTATGGATAGACACCGCTCAAGATTTTCATCAACGTTGATTTACCGGCGCCATTTTCGCCCACCAGACAATGAATTTCGCCCCGTTTGACACTGAAAGTAACGTTATCAAGCGCACGCACACCGGGGAATTCTTTGGTAATCTGGCGCATTTCCAGAATCGGGGTTTCCATGCTACACCGCCTTATACTTTTGTACTGGATGTAGAGTCTTTGTATCGCCTGTGCTGGTACGCTTGAGCGACTGGAATTGTCTCTCAACAATTCCAGTCGCCTACCAGAAGAGGCTATGATCAGGGCAGATTGGTGAAGTCGCTAGCGTTATAGTAACCCGAGTCGATCAATGCAGCACGCACATTCTCACGTGTCACCGTCACAACTGGCGATTGGATAGCGGGCACGTCCTTCTTCCCGTTGTTGTAGGAACCACGCGCTTCAGGCTGCTTATTTTCGAGCAGAGCAACCGCAGCCTTGATCGCATCTTTCACCAGTGTCCGCACATCCTTAAACACGGTCATCGACTGGCGGCCATCGATGATATACTGCACCGAAGCCTTCTCAGCGTCCTGGCCGGTCACAAAATACTGGGTAACATCTTTATCAGCGGCAAAGGCATCGGCAATCGCCCGCGCCGTACCGTCGTTTGGTGCGAGAATATAGACCTTGCCCTTATCAGCGGCAGTAACAGCGGTCAGATTCGCTTCGGCCAGATTCTTAGCCGTGTTGAAATCCCAGTTCGTCGTGACCTGACCGATAATCTTTGCCATCTCATCACGGGTCAGATTGAGCTTATTCTGCAAGGCAACCGCCTCACTGGAGTTCTTGATCACAAAGGTACCATCAGCGATCTTGGGCTGAAGAACCTTCCAGGCACCCTCAAAGAAGAGGAAGGCATTGTTGTCAGACGCAGCACCGGCGTAGAGGTAGAGTGGATTGCCACTGCCACTAGCACGATCAACAAGGTATTGCGCCTGCTGTGCGCCTACCGCAATACTATCAAAGGTCACATAATAATCAACCGCGTCAGTCTCGCGGATCAAGCGGTCATACGAGATGACCTTTACGCCAGCAGCGCGTGCAGCCTCGGCCGCAGCAGCAGCGGCGGTACCATCGTGTGGGCAGATGATCAGTACCTTGATACCCTTAGAAATCAGCGCCTCAACATTCTCCTTTTCCTTCGCCGATGAACCCTGGCTGAAGAGAATTTCAACCTGGTAACCAGCCTGCTGGAGCGCCTCTCGGAAACGGGTTTCGTCTTGAATCCAGCGGGGTTCATCTTTAGTCGGGAGGACAATACCAACCGCAAGTTTTTGGCTCGATCCACCGGTACTACCACCACTGCTTCCACCGGTATTACCGGTATTGCTGCCGCCACAGGCAGTCAGTAGGAACACAAAGGCTGTCAACAAAGACAGCATGAGCCACAGAGTCTTCTTTGACATCACATTCCTCCTTGAGGTAAAAAGGCAACACAACAGAGCAATGCACTAAACCACAAACAGCGTTTCTTTGCCGGTAGATACACCTCCTTGTGTCGATTGCAGGACAGCATTCAGATGGTGCTATTGAAGCACGATCCATACGACTTGCCTAGCAGCCTACCCCTGAAATCCGTTGGGGAGTTACCCCTAAGAGGAAATTAGGGGAAAACCCTTAAGTTGTGAGGCGTGAGAAAAGAGAGCGTCGAGAAGCACGGAGGGCTTCGGCTGGCCTGCTGGCAATGACCTACCGTTCTACCATCAGCTATGGTAGACTAGAAGATGCAACGATATTTCAACCTGTGATCGTCTCACCAATGATCATTGCACGGAGGTGGCATAATGATGCCGCTTGTGCGCACCAAATTACAGCCACCAGAAGCTCTCCCTTTCTTGCTCGCCCGCCCGCGCTTACACGAACGTCTACGACTGGCCCTGCATCGACGACTCGTCTTGATTGCAGCCCCAGCAGGGTATGGTAAGACATCACTCCTGGCCGAATGGCTTGTTGAGGCTCGTAAAGAATGGCCATATATTGCCTGGGTCAGTCTCGATAGTACCGATAATGACATTCGCCGTATGCTTGCGTATCTGCTCGCAGCACTCCATCATCTGCCTGACAAGCGGCGTGATCGATTACAAGCGTTTATCAACGAAGATAGTGAGATCGATGTTGAACAATGGTGTGCGGAATTGCTCAATAATCTGGCCGAAACAGCTAGCCCCACAATCATTGCGCTGGATAATTACCATCTGATCACTGATTCGCACATCCACCACATGATCACATTTCTGGTCGATCATCTTCCACCCCTGTGCCATCTGATCATTCTCAGCCGGAGCGATCCACCCTTCCCGCTAGCACGCTGGCGAGCACGCGGTTATCTGGCCGAATTGCGTAGTTTTGATCTGGCTTTCAATCCAGAAGAGACTGCAACGTTCCTCCTGGAAATAATGGAACTGCCTCTCAATCGCGAACAGATTGTCACCTTGTTAGAGAGCACTGAAGGATGGCCGGCGGGCTTACAACTGGCTGCCCTGGCATTACGTGATCGTATAAATCGGGGAGAAGTGATTGATGATCCTATTCCCAGTAATCGTTACGTGGCAGATTATCTGTTTGAAGATGTCTTCAACCAATTGCCCGCTCATATCCAACAATTCTTGCTCCAAACCTCGATCCTCGACCGATTGTGTGGTGCACTGTGCGATGCTGTACTGGGCGTAAATGATTACGCGGTCGGCGGACAATCGACGCAATCGTACAGTCAGTCAATCCTCGCAGAATTGGAACGAAACAATCTCTTTTTGTTTCCGCTTGATACCGAGCGTATCTGGTACCGGTATCATCGTCTGTTCGCCGATGTCTTACGTGAGCGGTTAGTCGTGGGTTGTTCGCCAGAGCAGGTCGCCACGCTCCATCGTCGCGCAGGCGTCTGGTACGCTGCCCATGGAATGCTCGTTCAGGCAGTTCATCACGCCTTGCAGGCGCATGCCATTGACGACATCGTGGCTATGCTTGAACCAAATGGTCTGGCAATTGTTTCACAGGTTAGTGAGGAGACGCTTCGTCAATGGTTACCTGCTATTCCAGAAGAGGCTTTTGAAGAGCATCCCCGTATAGCACTGTTGCGAGCCTGGCTGGCCACCACCAATTATCAAGCTGAAGAAGCATCCCATTGGATTGCAGTGGCCGAACGTGCGCTAGCAGATGTCGCGAGTGGTACCGCCACACCGATTGGCCTGATTGCGAACTTGCGCGGCGAACTCAATGCTGTGCGCTTGCGACTGGCAATCTTGCAGGACAATATCGCACAGGCGCTCAGCGAGGGCAAGCAAGCCCTAAACTGGTTACACAGCGACTATCAATCGTTACGCATGCGAGTAGCTAACGACTTAGGTTATGTCTACCTTGCTCAGGGCCAACTATCTCAGGCCGAGCAAGCGTTCAAGGAAGCGATGATTAATGGTTTGAATGCTGGCCTGCCCTATATCTCTGCAATGGCAAGTAGTGATTATGCCTATACCCTTATGCTGCGCGGCGCATTCAGTACGGCCATTCATGCCTGTCGCGATACGCTCGAACAGATCATGCGTCGTTATCGTCATCAAACGGTACCAGGGATTGGATTAGCGTTGCTAGGGCTTACCGAACTCTACCGTATCCGCCACGAATTTGCCGGTGCACTGCCAGCACTTGCTGAAGCTGAAAGTTCGATCAAATCAGGGCAGATCACTGGCTATCTCTGTCTCTTGATGGTCATGGCGCGCGTTGCCCGAACGCGGGGCGATCTGACCGGTGCGCTGCGCGTGATCCGTCAGACCCGCTTTCTGGCTCAACAACGTCAGGTTCATTGGGTACTAGCAGTACTGGATGGTCTGGAAGGACAAATCCTGCTCGAACAGGGAGATATAACGGCTGCCAGACAACTACTGACAAAGAGCGTATCGGTAGCGCAAGAATTTTACTACCTGCCGACGGCCATCTTCTACGCACGCGAGCATATCACTCGTGCACAGTATGAATGGCGGCTGGCTCAAGGTACTGCGAATGGTGATGTGCAGGCCCTCCGTGAACTGGCCACTGAACTGAGAGAACTGTCAGGAAGAGCACTCTGGCAGACCCTGTTACCCTTTGATGCAGCACTGCTACGCGGGTTAGCGCTGGCAGCCGCTGGTGAAGATGCCACCGAGCCAATCATGTCTGCCCTCGAACTAGCTGCCGGTGAACGAATCGTGGCACCATTTTCGCAAGCAGGTGAACCACTTCGCCGCATCCTCAGCCAGCTCGCGAATCGTCAACAGCTATCATCGTTTGGTGAATATATTTTCTCGCTGTTTGAAAACGATGACCTATCGTCGATGGTCATCCCCACCTCACCCACATCGAATGACTTATCCGAACCATTGAGTCAGCGTGAAATCGAGGTTCTGCGTCTGATGGCAGAAGGGCGCAGCAACCACGAAATCGCTGCCAAATTGATTATTGCCGTGAGTACCGTGAAATCACATATTAACAACATTTTCAGCAAATTAGGTGTTGCTTCACGCACACAGGCAGTGGCTCGTGGCCGTCGACTTGGCCTTATTCCTTAGCGCATGTTTGCATATTCCTTACCTAAAATGTATCATATTTACCCCCCTTCCACACTTACAAGAGAAGCTGAAGGTGTGGAAGGTTGCTATGTAGTGAGCAGAAACATACTGATGAGCATGATTTGAATAACAGCCTGTCAGCCATTCACTCAGTTAATCCAAGAGCTGGTTTGTCACCGTACTTTCAGAGTGTGGTCGAAACCTGATTAGAATGCCAAGTGTTTGAAAGCATATACCATTGTTCAAAAAAGAACATTTAGATAAGAGTAGACATCCATTATCAAAATCTAGATTCTGTTGATCAACGCTTCCTACCTCTGAGAGAGTGTCTGAAAATTCTATGAAGAGTCGTTGATATGGATGCGGGCCAACCGTCTGACCATAACGTGAATCATGGCGACATAAATGAACGCTTCGCTCGTAGCGGTGCGTGCGTCGTCGTCCTTCCTCAAGCGGCGATACCTCCCCAGCCAGGCAACCGTCCGTTCCACCACCCAGCGTCTCGGCAACACGTGGAAGCGCGATACCCCATCGGGACGCTTGCTGCTGGCCAGGGGCCAGCCACCAACGCGCTGCACCCATTCCACCACCTGGCCAGCATCGCCCCCATCGGCCCACATCATCCGCAGGCGCGACTGCTTCCTATGGGGGTTGCCCACCACCAACCGCACCCCGTCGCGGTCTTGGATATCGGCGGCATGCACCACCACGCCCACGGGATCTACCAGCAGATGGCGTGTGCGTCCGTGGACGTTGTTGCCAGCATCAGCCCCGTGCGGCCCCCATTTTCGGTCGTTGTGACCGACTGGCGGTCGAGAATCGCAGCGCTCGGTGCTGCCTCCCGCCCTGCGGCAACGCGCACGTCCGTGCGGAGGGCCGCATGGATACGCCCCCAGGTCCCATCCCGTTGCCAGCGCCGAACGGAATGAGACACGGTCTGCCAAGGAGGCATGTCATGAGGACGCCTCCGCCAGGTGCACCCGCTGCGCACGATAGCGAAGATGGCATTCAGCATCTCCCGGTACGCATGGACGCGATGCCGCCCTCAGGGTGACGTCCGTTCCGGCAGAGCGGGGGCAATCCGTTGCCATTCAGCGTCCATAAGGTCAGTAGGATAGGAAGTTCGTGTGTTTTGTTCGTTCATACCATCACGTATCCATCAAAACCCTCGACCAGATAAAATTTCAGACACACTCTTAGCGTGTCGCAATCGATGCCTGAGTTCGATAACATCGCGCAACATCGCCTGACACGTCCCTAGTGGGCCATTTTCGAGACTACTGAGCGTTGAGCGACCGGCGGTATCGCTATAGATCACCAGACCCATCTCGCCACGTGAGAGGCGAGCGAGTGGATGATCGGCCGCTAGCCTGGTTGGGGCAACCGAGAAGACATATCGGCCATTTGCCTGCCAATCCGCGCGTGCGACCAGTGAGATTCGGCCACCGGCACTCCACGCCGCCGCCAACTCGTCTGCTGTCACTTCACGGATGCCGCGTATGTTCACATCGGTTAGCACGGTTGGTTGCCGTAGCACCGCGTTGGCAAAAATAACCAGCTTACTGGCAGCGTCCCAACCATCAACATCGAGAGACGGATCAGGCTCAACTATGCCCTGACGTTGGGCTTCGGCCAGGGCAGTAGAAAAATCAGCACCAGTTGCCATCTGTTCGAGAATCACCTGAGTCGTACTGTTGACAACCAGCTCAGCCCGTTCAATACGGGCACCGGCCAGATCACGAAGACCAACATTGATGGTTGGCAACGCACCGCCAACGGCGCCAGAAAACCGCAACGGTGGACGCACACTGTACGGTGAGAGATCATCTACCCAATCGCTGAGAGCAGCCAATTCGGCAAACGCCAGCACCAATGGCCCTTTACTGGCCAGGACAGCAGCTTTACCACGTTGCAAAGCCGCCCGAACAATGTCGAGCGCCGGCTGACCATCACGGAGGTTGGTAGGAGTTGCTTCTAACAGCAGATCATAATCAACAGTTCGTGCAAGATTAATCGGATCGAGTTCCGGTCGGAACGTTGGTAACACTCGTACACCAAGCCGACGACGCTTACAATCAATAATGGCAGGGAGATCAAGACCGTCAGGATCAAACGCAACACCTGTCGAGTCGGCAACCCCAATAATCCGCAACTGGAAACCATAACGAAGTGCAAAACGCTCCGAATCAGCCACCAGCAGTTCGAGGAAAGTACGGCCAATATTGCCCAAACCAGTCAAGATTGTCTTGAAAGTGTCCATACATACTCTCACACAATTCTAATCCAGGCATGTATAATATAAGACTACGCATCTACAACACGTGTAGATTACCACACATTCTGTTGTAGAGGCTTCATAACAACGACGTTATATCGTAGGAAAACCTCATGAAACAGTGTCTGGTACCGTGTCTCTTTGTTGCACAACATCAACAAGATATGGCAAGTATCCGCAAGCACTTGCTCGAAGGGCATCAATGTCGAGATGCGTGGGTTGCCCTGAGCAAATTAGTGCATGATCCGCGACAGCGCAAAGATTGTCTCGAACGGGCATCGATCCTTGCACCTGATGATGAAGAGTTGCTCATTGCCTACCTTGAGGCACGGTTAACGGTAGACCCGGCCGACCGCTTTGCCCAACAACGCCTGAATGAGATCCGCACAATGCGTCTGCTCTCGGACGTGAAAACACCATACTTTCATGAACAACCAAAACCTCGCTTAATCGGTGATATTCTCGTCTCGATTGGCGCCATCACCGAAGCCGAACTACAAGAGGTGCTGGCCGAGCAACGTCGGGGTAGTCTGTTGGTCTCCGACCGACGGATTGGTCAACTCTTGTTACGGCGCGGATTAATCACACCAGCAAAGCTAGCCAAGGCATTGATCATTCAGCAGCAAGAACGGAGCCGGGCCCGTACTGCCCCACAGGTTCTGGGTGAGTATCTGGTTGAGCACGGTTATATTACGGCGGCCCAACTCGAAGCAGTGCTTACCGAGCAGATCCGTCTCGATCAGCAAGGGAAGCGTTACAGTTTAGGCCAATTGCTGGTACGGATGAACCTGATGTCGAAAGATGAAGTGGAACGGGCAGCAAAAGAGTATGAAAAAACGTTCTGGACGCAGTTTAATGCGTAGCTTTCTCTGATCAGACAAGAACTGTACCCTGTGGTCTGTCATTGTGATCACAGGGTTTTTGTGGTAATTGATAATGATGCAGCTACCTGGAATCCTTTTGCACGCTGTGTAAAGAGCCATGCTACAATAAGCACGCTTTTCTATGGCTGACATCATGAGGATCGATGCGTGATCGTTGCAGGTAAAGATACATCATCCCACTCGACAATCTGGTTAGCTGTGATCTGGTTGGCGGCTGTCGTGAGCATGGCAGCGCCTGGATTGCTCTGGTGGCTCCCACAAACGTTGCTTCATGCACCGCTAACGCTGCTTAGCGGTATCATCCTCTTCACGCTCCCTGGCCTTGCTGTATTACGCTGGCTGTGTCAGGCTCCTCTCATCTGGTTTGAACGGTTGATATATGCAGCCAGCCTCAGTTGTGGCGTACTACCGCTCTTACTTCTCGTGAGTGATCTGATTGGATGGCGCTGGAATAGTGTCTCAGCATGGCTAATGATGCTGATGCTTTCCATCCTTGCTTTCTGGCCCCCACAACTACGTACATTACATCAAAATCATCACCGAAATCTGATTGGATTAGCTATCGCTTTACTCACAATTACTGCTCTAGCTGTTCGCTTTTTTATTGTACGTGAAGTACCAGTTGGTTTTTTTGGTGACTCATACCATCATACTGTTATTACTCAGTTGCTGATAGATCACGGCGGCCTTTTCCATTCCTGGCAACCGTATGCGCCAGCCGTAACCTTTACCTATCACTACGCCTTCCATACGATGGCGGCCTGGTGGCACTGGTTAAGCGGTCTATCGGCCGCGCAGGGTGTCGTTCTAGTTGGACAGGTGATGAATGGGTTGGCCGCACCGTTGACATATTTACTGACGGCACGACTAACCAATTCGCGACTGACCGGTCTCTGGGCAGCCTTGATGGTCGGATTCCTCAGTCTCTACCCGGCATATTACGTCAATTGGGGACGATATACACAACTAGCCGGGCAAACCGTTTTGCCGTCAGTGGCTCTGGCCTGGATGACCTTACTTGATCAAACGTTACAGCCTCATCTCTCGTGGCGTACCCTGCTTAAACCATTATTCCTGACCAGTATTGCTAGCGCTGGCCTATTACTCAGTCACTATCGAGTAGCAATACTGACGATGTGCTTTATCCTTGCCTACGCAATGACAGCCTTTGCCCTCTACACATCGCACCAGTGGCAGTATTTGCTGCGTATGAGTGTAGTCGGCCTGCTCGGTGCTGCCGGCGCAGGTCTCCTGGTCGGGCCATGGCTATGGCGTGTACAACAAGGTCAGATCATGCGTCTGGCTTCCGCCCTCTTGAATACCAGTTCTGAAGTGAGCAACCCCATCTCGCTCGACATCATTGGGGCAGCATTTCGCACGGGTCTTTTCCTGCCGACAGTTCTGGGCCTGGCGAGTCTGTTGTGGCGGCGACAAGCGGCTGGTATTGTCCTGACGCTCTGGGCTGTCTTCGCCTGGCTGGCGGCGAATCCGCAACTACTCGGCCTGAATGGACAGGGCTTGATCACCACATTTACAGTGTTAATTGGTGCATATGTAGCTATTACGCCAGCGGCTGGGGCTGGTTGGCTGACACTGATACGCCTGTTTGCCACCCTGATGCGATCAGCCTGGCAGTGGAAGGATAGTTCCATCATCGCAGTTCAGATCATACTGGCCCTGAGCTTACTGGGCTGGGGTACCTCGATCCAGGTCAGCATTCTTGATCCCTCCTATCAACTGGCAACTCCGGCTGATATAGCGGCAGCCGAGTGGATTAAAACCAATTTACCGGCAGATGCGGCGATCTATGTGAACGGATTTTCTGCCTACGGTGGTTATGTGTATGCCGGTAGCGATGGTGGATGGTGGTTGAGCTTTCTTACCGGACGCCGTACCAATTTACTACCAATGGCTGTAGGATTTGAAGCGACTGATCCACCCGATACGTTGCGACAGATTGCCGTACTTCATCAGACAGTTCAGCAATTCCCTATAGGCAGTGCTGAGGCGGCAGCGGCATTACGCGCAGCAGGCTTTGATTTTCTCTATAACGGACCGGCTGCCAATCCTGGTGGCGAGTATCTTGATCCAGCACAGATCGACGCTTCACCATTTTATGAGTTAATCTACCGCCAGAACGGGGTGAGTATTTGGAGGATTCGCTAGTGCGACTTGCAGTTGTTGGTCCAACCTATCCTTTTCGAGGTGGAATTGCCCAGTACAGTACCATGCTGGTTTATCACCTTCGTGCGGCTGGTCATACGACGTTCTTCTACTCGTTTACCCGTCAGTATCCCACCTGGCTCTTTCCCGGTCGTAGTGATCGTGATCCGAGTCGCACTGCGCTCCGGGTCGATTGCGAGTATCTTCTCGATCCAATGAATCCCTTGACCTGGTGGCGATTAGTGCGTCGGGTACGTGCTGATCAGCCTGATCTCTTGCTCTTACAGTGGTGGGTTCCGTATTGGACACCCAGTCTGACGGTTATTTCGAGTCTGCTCAAACGACCACCGGCGACGAAGATTGCAATGATTTGTCACAATGTATTACCACACGATGGCGGTGGTGTGATTGATCGAAGATTGGCAATGACGGTTTTACGGCGTTCAGATGCGCTAATTGTCCACAGCGATCCTGATCGCTATCGGGCACGAGCATTGCTCCCACAAGCCAGGATTGTCAAAGCCTTCCTACCTACATATGAGCCTGTCTCGCAGGAAGCGAAAGCCGCAACGACTGCTGCGCTGCGCGATCAGTGGCGGCTGCTTGATCGACGGCGTGTCCTGCTCTTTTTTGGGTTTGTACGGCCGTACAAGGGTCTGGAGTATCTGATCCAAGCTTTGGCTCAGGTACGGCATCAGCTTGATGTGCACTTACTGGTGGTTGGTGAAATTTGGGGATCACAAGCCTATTACGAACGGTATGCTGCCGAGTTTGGTGTCACTGACGCAGTAACGTTCGTCAATCGCTATGTACCAAATGAAGAGCTGCCAGCAATCTTTTCAGCAGCTGATGTCGTTGTGTTGCCGTATATCTCGGCAACCCAAAGTGCTGTCGTACAGTTGGCATTCGGTTTTGGCAAACCAGTCATTACCACTAATGTTGGTGGTCTGCCAGAGGTGGTCAAAGATGGGATGACAGGACTCATTGTCCCGCCCCAGGATGCAACTGCGCTGGCACAAGCCATTGTGCGCTATTTTCAAGATGATCTGGCGACCTGCCTTGCTGCCCGTGTGCAGGCCGAAGCAGCCGAACGAGCCGAGTCGTGGCCTCGTCTGGTGAGAATCATTACCGATCTGGCACGCGAACTGAATGAGAAGTAGTAGCCCTGTGCTGAGACTTGTCAACAAGCTTTCTATCGTTACCGGCCGTCAGCAAGTAACCGCGACACCTGCACGCCGCGTTGTCTTCCTCTTACCGATGGGGATTGATCGTCCGTCTGGCCGTCGCTATCTCAACATTGCCCGTGGTCTGGTTCGATTAGGATTCCAGGTGCGGCTACTGGCGCTCCATCCCAACTTTTCAGCATGTACTCAACGCCGGTTTGTTGTTGATGGGGTAGAAGTCTGGTATGTCGGACAGATGCATGCCCGTAAGACCGGCAGCATACCGCAGAGTTTTAGCCCTTTTCAACTCTTGCGCGTAGTTGTGCAATCAACGCTGGGGATGATTTGGGGGGTTCTCCATTCACCGGCAACCTGGTACCATCTGGGTAAACCACAACCGATCAATGGCATGGCTGCACTGGTTGCAGTGTGCTTCTGGCGAGGTCAATCGTTTTTCGTTGATTGCGATGATGACGAAGTAACTGCCAACCGTTTTACGGCAGATTGGCAACGAGCTGTCTTTGCTTTCTGGCAATGGCTGTTGCCAAGACTGGCAATGGGCATTACCGTGAATACACGATACCTGGCTGCTCAGATGGCTCGGCCTGGCCGCCCATGCATCATTGTCCCTAATGGCGTGACTACAGATTTTCGTGCCCCGCCGCTCCCGATTCGGGTAGCACTGGCGGCTGCGCTGGGGTTGCAGTCTGGGCCGGTGATTGCCTATGCTGGCACCCTGGCCTTGCATAACCATCCGATTGACTTGTTGCTACAGGCTTTCAATCTCATAGTCGCCCAACATCCTGACGCAACATTATTGATCATCGGTGGTGGCGAGGACCTGCCACTGATCCGGGCCTATATCGAACGACAACCGTGGCGTGAACAGGTTATCTTGACCGGGCACGTCCCCCACGCGCTGGTGCGTGGATTGCTGTCCCTGGCCGATCTTAGCGTTGATCCAGTCTATGATGACTCAGTTGCCCGTGCCCGCTGTCCACTCAAGATTGTCGAGAGTCTGGCGCTTGGTGTACCGGTGATTACCGGCGATATCGGCGATCGGGCCGAGATGTTGGGGTATGGTACAGCGGGTATCGTTGTACCACCGGGAAATGCAGCGGCGCTGGCAGCCGCAATCCAGGAACTATTGCTTGATCCAGAGCGCCGCATGGCAATGGCTGCTGCGGCAACCGCTCAGGCCAGTCGCTATGATTGGGAATGTCTGGCGGCTCGCTGGGCAACTATCTACGAGAGCAGATAACCAATAAGCTCGGCAACCTATTGGCCAGGGATGAAGACAACGTACAAGGCGCGATACTCACTTAAACGTCCCTGCGCACGACTATCACCCAAAAAATAGATGTTCGATTCGAGCAATACCGCGTCAGGAGAGACATATGCGTCAGCCGGTAACGGTGTCTGGCTCCACGCATCAGCCGCAATATCGTAGGTCAGTCCCTGGCGTCGCTCACTATCGAAAATGAGCAAGGTGCTTGGCAGCCCCACTGCGACCGGACGCGCAATTGCCTGCGGGAGTGGCGCGGTCGCAATCCAGCGTCGATCAGAGTCGTTGCCCGGCTCAAGTCGGGCACTATCACGGAGCGCACCATCGATCCCTTCTCCACCCACGATGTAGAGCTGTCCACCGGCCACTGCTACGCCAGCGTTCTGACGTGGTTGCGATAAGGCTGGCCCCGTTTCCCAACGTTCACGTACCGGATCGTACACAAACACCTCAGAGCGTAGCGCAGTACCATCCCAACCACCGATCAAGTACATTTGCCCTTCCCAGGCCACCAGCGCATAACGGCTCCGCGGTGCTGGCAACGGTGGACCGACAAACCAACGCTGCTCACGCGGATCATAGATTTCAAGCCGATCGGTCACTGTACCGGTCGCATCTTCTCCTCCAGGCACGAAAATACGTCCGCGGAGCGTAATAGCCCGTGCATGACTCACCGCAGTCGGCTTATCGGTGAGCCGTACCCAGCGGTCAGTTTCGGGATCGTAGCGGTCAACTGCGGCGCTGACCATACCGCGTTGTTCGCCACCGATAACGTACAACCGCCGTTCGAGATCGTATCCGGTCAGCGCAAAATGATCGCGCGGATCACTCAATGGTTGGCGCAGAAACCAGCGTTGCTGACCACTGATGATCGTTGATACGGTTGGATCCGGGGTTCCGGTGATTTGAGCAGAACGTGCATTCACCATGAGGATTGTAACAGCGACGACGATTAGCGCCACCCCCACAACCAGCCACGGTACCAGACGCCGCCACCAGAGTTCTCCTGGTGACAGAGCAGCCGGTTGCGTCGGTAATAAAGGTGTTTCTTGTATTGCAGGCAACACTGTTCCAGCATCTGAAATCTGATCGGCTGGTGATGATATGTCAGGCAATGCTGTTGGTGTACCGGTCGCTACTGGCAGTGTTTCAGGTTCTGACGGTGCGGCAATCGGTGGCTGTGCTGCTTCGGCAATCGCCGCTCCCTCTTGTACACTGACCGACGCCGTCTCGTCGGCAGGTGACATATCGGTTTCACCAACTGTCACGATTCCGGTCCGAATTGCGTAAACCGTTGCCTCGGTGCGCGATTCCACACCGATTTTGGCAAAGATGTTCCGCAGATGTACCTTGACCGTGTTGACACTAATGTTTAATGCAATCGCAATCTGCTGATTGGTTGCCCCGGTAGCTACAAGACGGAGTATCTCGCGCTCACGCTCGCTGATTGGATTTTCGTTCGTCATAGCCTGATATACTACAATACAACCAGTTTACGTTGATCATAACATATGCGAGCGTGGCTTGGCGTGAGCAGACGGAATGAATTCACCGCGACAAAGGTTCACGTATAATAGTTGCAATCAATCCAGCCTGACAATAAGTTCTTATGAGATCCTGTCGATCACATACCATCGTGCTCCTGCTGGCCCTGACTCTTCAGGCAATGCTATGGGGGTTGCCGCTAACAGCCTTCGCTCAACCAAATATTTCACTTAAACTGTCTACACCCTTTGGCGGTCAGTATGTCGTCAGAGCATGGTTGCCGCTCAAGGCTACGCTCAGCAATAAGGGAGCAGCAACCACGGTAACGATCACTGGAACTCCGGCTGATGCTTCGGTCCAATTCACCCGCACGATCGATCTTGCTGCCAATGAGGAGAAAACGGTATGGCTCTACGTCTTCCTTGCCCAGCCGACAAGTTCAGTTATCATTACCGTTATCGCGAACGAGAGCGTATTGTTGCGGCAAGAGGTACCTCTCCTGTTGCGTCCGGTCGAGCAGATGCGTGCCATCCTGGGTGAGTCACCGGTCACTGGCGATCTCTTTGCAGCCGGTAGTTTGCAGCCAACCGATGTACCCGATCATGCGCTCGGATTGAGCAACTTGAGCGTGCTGGCCTTCTTCGCACTAGATGACCCGTTATCGTCCGAACAGCAATCGGCGCTACTCGAGTGGGTATACGGTGGTGGTCACGTGATCATTGGCGGAGGCCCAAGCGCTGTATCACTTCAGTCGTTTCTTCCACCAGACCTTAGGGCAGCCCAGATTGTTGGCGTGACCCCGCTTGACCGGCAACCGTTACGCGAGCGCGGTGGCGCCGAGATGATCGATCCTCTGATAGGAGTCAAGTTGCAACCGCGTAGCGGTGCATACGCGGTTGGCGATCCAGATTCACCGCCATGGGTTGAATATCCTTTTGGTCGCGGCCGAGTGACCCAACTGGCGTTTGAACCTAAAGCCTTGCAGGATTGGGAAGGGCAGGAGCGATTTTGGTCCACGTTGGCGCAACCGGTTGTGCTCTTCGCAACCGGAATTGGGCAGAGTTCGCAGATCGCTAGTCGCCAAATCGAAACGCTGACCCCGGTGTTAAGTCAGTTACCCCCTATTGATACGCCGACCGTTGCTCAGGGATACATCGCGCTGACCGGCTATGCACTGCTGGTGATTCCGGCGGTGGTGGGATGGTGGTGGTGGCGACGCCGTATCGTTCCGGTGATGACGCTCATATATATTGCCACGATCAGTACGGGTGGTAGTCTGTGGTGGGCCACTACCAATGCAGCACCGACTCATACTGCACTACGGCTGACCCTCATTGAACCTATCAATCAAACGCAGGCTCGTGCTCAAACGGCCCTGACAGTGTTGTCGGCCATGCCACGGCGCGAGGTTGTATCGTTCAACTATCCCGTGGTAACACAGCCGTTGCCGATCAACACCGACTCGGATACAGGAGGGCCGTTCCCTCAAGCTACCAAGACCGTAACCCTAACCTTGACCCCCTGGGTAAGGCAGGGCATACTGGCAACGATGGAACTACCGGCACCACAGATTCGGGCGACATTGGTGATCGATCAGGAACAATTACGGGTTGATGTTCAAAATGATAGTCCCTTTACCCTGCGCAATGTATTTGTCAGTTATGCCGATCAGATGATCTTTTTTGGGAATTTACGACCTGGCGTTAGATCAGCAGCTCGCTGGCCGGTTATCTTTGCCAGCTCTGCATATCCTGAGACACTCGGAACACAGATTGTCAACGATCTCCGCGAGAATGGGTTGCTCATTGGACGTGACATCAAACGGCGGGCTGCCATCCTGACCACCTTTATTGATGCGGCAATAGCTGCACTTCCTGATCGGTTTGATCCTGGTCCCTTCCTGGTGGCCTGGCTTGATCAGGACCCAACCGATTCAGCGTCAACATTCATCGGTCAGCGCGAAACGCTTTTGGTCATGCGCCTACGCATTACCGGCCAGGGACGGTTGATCCTTCCAATGGGCTGGCTAAGAATCGACCCCTCATCGCAGGACACATTAGCTTGTCCGAATAGCAAAGGGGTTCAACTCAGTGGTAGTACCGCCGAGATACGGCTTCGCCTGCCAGCCGATCTCGTATCATTTCAAGCTGATACAATTCGGATGCAGTTGCAGACGACGAACCAGGTTACCGGCCGTGACCTTATGGTAAGCGCCTACAACTGGCAAACGGCGAATTGGGATGAGATTACACTCACCGATCCGTCCAATTTCAGCATTCCTGCCGCTGCCAGATTCTTGCGTAATGGCGAGCTACGATTACGTTTTAGCGGAACACTCGACCAGATAGGGTGCATCGTTGTTGTTAGTGGAGCACGGGGAGTTGTACCGTGATCGCGTTGTTTCGCTCAGAGTGGCAACAGCTTATTCGCCACCGTCGCGTGAGTCTTCTGCTGCCTGGGACGGTGATCGTCGTATGGTTCGTTGGTCTGCTGTTATTCCAACTCTCAGGAGCAATAGGTGCAGATCAAACCGGTCTGACACCGTTATTCAATGCGCAAATTGGTCATCTCTTTGCGACCGGTTTTTGTCTCACACTTCAGGGCTGGCTGACGGTAGTGACACCGCTACTTGCCATCAGTTTCTTTCCCGTGTTTGATCCATCGCCGTCGTTATCACCAGCACATTTCCTCACTCGTTTACTGGCGTTGTGGGCACTCATGGTGCTGTGCATCATAGTGACATTGCCGTTTTTTAGCATCCTACCGTTGTTTGGTAGCATGAGGCTGGCCGAAATCAGTTGGGCGCTAAGCGTCGTTGTGACGACAACATGGTTGATCAGTACCCTTGCTCTTGCAGGGATAACGCTCATTCAACAGCGACCGGCTGGCCTGTTTGTGACCTACATTGTAATCTTGGGATGGTTCCTGGCGTCTTTCCTGATAACCAAGACAAGCACCAGTCTAACAATTGCCACGATTATCGTCGCTGCCAGCAATCCCTTTGCCGCCCTGATTGCAACGCTGGCGCCAGCATTTCCACCTGCTGGCCCAATTGCGTCCGACCTGAACACGTTACTACAATGGACGCACGGCGTTGTTGAACGCGATGTACCGCTCTACCTGCTGTATATAACCGGGAGTGGTCTTGCAATTCTACTCTTCATCGGTATCGTCGGCTTTGTTTCTCGACCAAAACCTCGGCGCTGGCAGCACTTCGATACCTGGTGGTCGGTTGTGCTCGTGGTCTATCTGACCATCGCATACGCCATGCGTGAATGGTGGTTGCCCGTATTGGCTACCACAGGCCGTTGAAACCTGTAAACGGAGAGGAAATGCCCACAGCAGCCCTGCATCCCTACGTCGCATAGCGTGCAAAGTGAGATTAACATCTCTCTGACCGCATCACCACGCTAGAAAACTCTCCGTTCCTCATCATTTAGGGAACAGAGCTGGTTCGCACCCGATAGATCACCACCCCGTCTTGCGCAAATACAGCTTCATAACCAGCCTTACCGGCAAAGTGTTCGGGTCGTAATGGGCCGGCAGGCGACGTATAGATGTAGTCAATCCGTTCTGTGGCGATGAGTTGGTCAAGATCAACCGGCTGACCGTTACCAAAATCGATAATTTGTTGACTGCGCTGCTGGGTCGCTTGCACAACATCCGCTTGACTATGAACAAAGAGCACTGGTGGCGTGCTCGTCCAGCGTCCGGTGAGCGGTAAAATCCACCAGCCACCATCAGTACCGCGGGCTACACCGGGCAGCCACGGTGCGGCATTGATCAGAAACCGTGCCGTTGGCGGGGTGTGTTCGGCAATCCACGCGAGTGCCGCCTGATCGGCGGCAGTTGCCAGAACTGTCACCGGATTAACAATTGAGCGCTGCTGGTATGCCCCCCAAAGCGTGAGCGTCAACAACCCAACCGCACCGCCAATCAACCACCGACGGCGAGTGATCGGCCATATCAGCGCGATACCACCGATCAGATTACTGATCGGCAGAAAAAGACTGATTGCCGCAATATCAACCGGCAAGAGCCAGAGAAAAGGGAAGCGGATTGTCGCCGGATTGACAGCCAGTAAGAGCACACCTATACCGGCTATCCGCCATTTGCGCCAGGCGATGGCGTACATGATCAAAACGACCCCGATCAGTGGCACAAGATAACTGATCAACCACAAATTCGTTAGTACGACCAGACCCCCAACCCAGAGCACCATCACCGCCACTGCTTGTTGGCGATAGATCAGTCCAATCATCCCCCCCATCAGTGCCAAAGCCACCAGCCATTCGTTTGGTCCTATCCACATCAAATCGTGGCTCAACTGCACGTATGAACCGCCGCTCGTTAAACTGCGAGTGCCAATCGCAGCCGGTAACAGGACTCGCCGTAACAGTAAGAACCACCACGGCCCAGCAAGGGCCAACGCTAATAGACCGACGAATCCCGTTTCGAGAATATGCAGACCAATCCGCGAGCGCGTTTGGCGCAACGTCCAGACGACACTCTGCGCGACAAGGAGGGCAACACCGAAGACAAACATCCGCATATGAACCAAACTCAGGCCGGTAACGATGACAGCGCTCAGTAAGAGCCAGCCAAACCGTTCACGGCGTGATCCGGCATTCAGTTCGTGGTGCCAACTTATCGCCAGCGCAACGATGAGCAATAAGCCACTTAACTGCGTATACCTGCCCCACGACACATAGTACGCCGGCATCCACGAGATACAACCCACAACCGCCGCCGCAATCACCGCTGCTGACGGTCGTCGCCAGCTCAACAAAGCCAACGCAGCCGCAGCCACACCCTGCAACCAGTTGAGAAGCTGTCCGCTCCACAGCATGACGGTCGGCAAATCGCCACTGCTAAGCTGCCAGGCGGCTGCAATGACCACGTGATAGCCCCAGTGATACGGCATGTCTACAACCGGCAAATAGGGGGTCAGTGTCCACGGTACCCGTCCCGTCTCGGCTGCAACTCGTATCATCAGCGCATGATGTACCGAATCAACCCATGCTGGCAACGCCAGATCAGCAATCTGCAGGGCCCGCAGCCAGCCACTGATTGCCAGTACAATCATCAAGAGCCAGGTCATTCCCGAAGGTGATCCCTGGATGGCTGCCAGATCGTGCCATGCCATACGCAGCGCAACAACTGATAATCCACCTGCCCCAGCAATCAATACCCATGGCGGCAATGCAGTACCGACAGCGGTTAACCACAGGTAGAGGATTGGTAAGACGCTTAGACCGATACCATTCCAGAGGACGATACGCACAAGCCAGTGAGGGCGAGTACCGGGGAAGTGGCGTTCGAGAACATATCCCGGTACAAGTAGCCAGAAACCCGTTGCTAGCAAAACGCGCCCTGCCGGAACCAGCGCCACAATCAGGGCTACCGCGAGCGCACTTACCAACCAGCGCTGACCAGTGCTGGATACCAGCAAACGCACCTCTTGTTGCGGCTGTGTGTCTTCAATTCCTGGTCGGTTGATGTTCCAGGCAGGCATACGTGGTTACCAATCGTGGTGAAGAAAAGAAGTGAGGAATGAGCGCGAACACATCTGATCAACGAAGAACATCCAGCCGATCCTTAACACATTATCGAAGGCGGGCCAGGAACCCCGACCCTCCCTTTACTTCCTGCACAGACTCAGCTACTGCACCAGCCAAAAGATCAAACCAACTACAACCACCGCGATCACTAGTAACAGGGCAAGCAGTTTCGCTTGCTCAACCGAACGGCGACGGGCGAGAAGCGGACGTGCTTCAGGAGCGTAGGGCACATCCGGCAGTTCGCTCAAGAAGATCGCTCCCAACGCCGCCGGATTGGAAAACAACGTCTTAAAAAACGTTGTAATCAACTGTCGGGCAGTGATCAGCGGTGGCGCCCAATACGCCTCCTCTGGTGTCAACGGTCGTCCGGTCAAAGCGCAACGCAATTCAGTGGTTGTTTCATCGTCAGGCAATGACATATTGCCCTCCTCACGCAATACGCCGAACAAATCGCTCAATCCGCTCAAGTGCCTCTTCAATCTTGTTGAGCGCAGTTGCATAACAGGCGCGCACAAATCCAGCTCCACTCGGCCCAAACGAATCACCTGGCACAACGGCAACCCGCTCGCTGTGGAGCAACTGCTCACAAAAGGCTTCACTGCTTAGACCAAGGTGGCTTACCTGTGGAAAAGCGTAAAATGCCCCTTGTGGCTCAAACGTCGGCAGACCAATACTGTTCAAGCCCGAGACGATCACCTGCCGACGACGATTGTACTCGTGTACCATCGCCTGCACCGCCTCTTCTCCGTGCAGCAGCGCTTCCAGACCGGCATACTGGCTCATGGTTGGCGCCGACATAATCGCATACTGATGAAATTTACGCACCGCGGCAGCGATCTCTGCCGGTGCCGCCAGCCAACCGAGCCGCCAACCGGTCATCGCGTATGCCTTCGAGAATCCACCCAGTAAAACGGTACGTTCACGCATACCGGGCAATGAGGCGAAACATGTGTGTTCAACACCGTACACCAGTCGGTCATAGATTTCATCGGAGATAACAATGAGATCGTGACGTTCGGCAACAGCCGCTACTTCGAGCAGCCGTTCACGACTAAGCACCGCACCGGTTGGATTATTGGGGTAGCCGATCAGGATTGCCTTCGTGCGCGGCGTTACCGCTGCTTCCAGCGCTGCGCCACTTACTTGAAAACCATCAGCGACAGATGTCGGTACATATACCACTCGTGCATCGGCGAAAGTAACACACGCCGGGTAGGCGACAAAGCAAGGTTCCGGAATCAGAACCTCATCATCGGGATCGAGGAGTGCCAGCGCTGCACCTAACATTGCCTCGCTCACCCCAACGGTGATCAAGAGTTCACTCTCCGGATCGTACTGTACGCCATAACGTCGTGCCAGATGATCGGCAAGGGCGATCCGTAATTCGAGCAAACCGGAATTAGAGGTATAAGCAGTAGTACGATCAATCGAGGCCTGACCAGCAGCACGGATTCGCTCAGGCGTGATAAAATCAGGCTCGCCAACACCGAGCGAGATGACATCGGGCATCGTCGCGGCAATATCGAAAAAACGGCGAATGCCCGACGGTGGAACGGCGCGGATGCGTCGTGCAATACGTTGGCTGTTCATAACGGGTCTCCTTTAGCGTGAAAGCTGAGCCTCGTTGCTCAACATTTGTTATCTTACCATATGCGCTCTGCACTCTTCATTGGACGTTGGTTGATAACGAGTACGCTGGTCGGATTGATCGCCGTGTACCTCTGGTACGCAAGTGATCATATCCGCCTGTTGCTCGGTTTCCCTTTTCCACTCGATTACGGAGAGGGACCACTTCTGGCACAGGTCCAGCAACTCCTGGCCGGACGGGCATTCTGGCAGATATATGCAAACCCTGCCCAGGCACCATTTTTGGTCGTTAATTACCCGCCACTGTACCTTGTCGTTACCGGTAGTTTGGCGCGGATCATCGGCGATCCACTGCTAGCCGGACGCCTGATAGCATTATTTGGTGCATTGGCAAGCACTGCTGCCCTGGCCGCACTGATCGGGCAACGTGGAGCCTGGATAGCACTGCTGTGGTTGACCATTCCGGTCGTGCGTGAGTGGATGCCACTGATGCGCGTCGATCTGCTAGGCGTAGCGCTCGGTTTATGGGCAGTGTGGGTAGCCGGTTGTGAACGATTGTCGGCAGTTCAGCGTGGTCTACTGGCCGGTCTATTGGCCGTTGGCTGTCTCTTGACCAAACCATCACTGATTGCCGGGCCAGCGGCTGCGGCTGCTATGTTGTCCGTCGTATGGTACCGCTCTCGTTCCCAACCAGTATCAACAGCGGCAAAAGCAGCCATCACATATATCACGACCGTTGGTCTGGTTGGCGGCAGCATCGTGGCCGCATTGTCGTGGATGAGCCATGGCTGGTTTCTCCTGCATGTCGTCGCTGCCAATGCTAATCGTTGGGAAGCCAACCTGGCCGCCGATTTCTGGCGACAACAATTGGGGTTGCGTTGGCCGCTGTTGCTAACTGCCCTCATCGGCAGTATTACGATCTGGCACAGTTCCCAGCGGGCAATGCTTATTCCAGCGCTAACCTACTTATTGGCTGGCACCATCGAAGCTATTGGTGTCGGTAAAGTTGGTGCATATGCCAACTATTTCTTTGAATGGTACGCTGCTTTAATCTGGCTGAGTGGTGCAGGGTGGTCTATCCAAACGGCCCCCTCCTCCTATCCAGGCACACGACCTCTAATGAGTGTGTTGATCGTTCTCAGCCTCCTTTATTATCCTCCGCTTTGGGATACCAATCGCCTACGACCGGCAGGTTTGATTGAGCCGAGTCCACCTCGTTTTGTGCTGGGAAGCTACGGGTTATGGGCCGATGCACAACGTGAGGCAGCGGTTTTAGCCGCACTTCACCGCACGACTACCGCACTAACCACCGAAGTGCGCGCATCCGGTGAGGTTATCTTTACCGATCTACCTGGCTTAGCCAGCGGTGCTGGTCTGACCGCCCGCATCCCCGTCTTCGAGTTTCGCCAACTACTCGATCAGGGATACGTCGATCAGACCACCGTGCTATACGAGCTGGCAAACGGCAAATTCCCCCTCATTCTGATCGATTACCTTGGCAATTGGCTGACACCAGAAATGGTTGCAATCATCCGTCACCGTTACGCCCAGGACGGTGTACTGGGTGTAATTGACCGTTACCGACCGATTGCTACCGGTTCAACACAGTCACCGTTGCACCCCCTGCTTGGTGGCGGAATCCAACTGGTTGGCGTACAAATCGCATCACCAACCACAAACACCTACGAGCCTGGTGATCTTGTGGTCTTGAACCTGATTTGGCAGCGAACAGTTCCTGCGCCAGCGGATGATCTCACGGTTGTGGTGCAATTACGCACTGCCGACGAGCGTCTCATATCGCAATATGAACGTCCATTGGTCTATGGCGCGTTGCCCCCATCGCGCTGGCCAGAGTCATCTTCCATCGACCATCTGCAACCCATTACATTACCACCAGCATTACCACCCGGCGACTATCTCCTCACCGTGAGTTTGCACGACGGGCATAGAAATACGATAGCCGATCCCCAACCGGTTGCCAGAATACCGGTTGCCGCACAGGGTGGCATGTTTTTCACCGAGACTGGCTATTTTGTGCCGGCTCCTTTCATGCGCGCCTGGGCCGAATCTGGCGCCGTGGAACGGGGTGGTTGGCCACTGACCCCTGCCGTCCCGTTCGCCTGGGGCTGGCTACAATGTTTTGAACGCATCTGCCTTGAATGGCGTGAAGGTATCATCCAAATGCGACCACTAGGCGTTGAACTTTACCTGGCCGAGACGATGCGCAGTGAACGATGTAACGATAACTCGCCAGCAACTGGCATTTGTGCCGATTTTTCTACACCCGAAGAGATTAGCGCTACGCTCGGTCAGGTGCTGAGCGGTGAAATATTACGGAACGGCTGGATTGTGCAGTGGACAGAGTACGCTCGCCTGGAACGCAGCCCCGACGGTACAACCTTTAGTCTTGGCCGTTTGGGCGATGAAACGCTGCGGCTCCCACCAGGTGTGCGCTATCGCTGGCCGGAATAGATCATCGCCTGGCGGTTAGGGACTTTCGGGATTTGCGGTTTGCAGTCGCGTTTGCGACACCGATGATGAAATCCAAAACGGTAAGGGATACCACGCACGAGTAGGCCGGCGTGGTATTTCAGGTTTCGGCCACAATAAAACTGGCAAGGGGTAAGCTCATGCTTACCCCTTACCGACGTCACTGAGTTTTTATCGCGACAACTATGCCGGTAGCGGATTGGCGCCGCCGAGACCCATCTGATCGGGCTGTGTTGAGTGCTCTCCCGCTCGTCCATTCTGAGCACTCTTGCTCAAATCGAGTGCCAAAGGCTTGACGCGCCGGATCAACTCTTCAAGCTGCTCACCATCAAGTGTCTCGTATTCGAGCAACGCATTTGCCATGTCATCAAGCACTGCCCGATTCTGGAGCAGGATTTGCTGCGCTGTCTCGTAGGCTTCATTGACGATGGCTCGCACCTCTTCATCAATCTGACGCGCCACGTCGTCGCTATAGTTCCGCTGCTCGCTGATCTCACGACCAAGGAAGATCAACTCTTCCTTCTCGCCGAAGACCATCGGCCCCAGACGCTGACTCATCCCATAGCGCGTCACCATTGCCCGCGCAATCCGCGTAACCTGCATCAAGTCACCAGAAGCGCCTGTGGTGACCTCATCATTACCGAAAACAATCTCTTCAGCAACACGACCACCCAGCGAAACGGCCAGACGGGCTTTGAACTGCGACACGGTGCGCAGGTTCAAACTATCCTCATCAGGCAAGAAGAGGGTATAACCGCCAGCCTGACCACGTGGGATAATCGTTACCTTCTGCACTTTGTCGGCCTTCGGTAATGCAGCACCAACAATAGCATGACCGGCCTCGTGGTACGCAACCACCAGTTTCTGACGATCAGTCATTACCCGTGAACGGCGCTCGGGACCGCCGATTGCCACTCTCTCGACCGCATCCTGAAATTCGGCCATACTGATCTTGCGCTTCGAGCGACGTGCCGCCAGGATCGCTGCCTCGTTGACCACATTCATCAGATCGGCACCCGAGAAGCCCGGTGTCTGACGAGCGATGACTTCGAGATTGACATCCTCGGCCAGTGGCTTTCCTCTCACGTGAACCTTCAGAATATCAATGCGGCCCCGTACATCGGGTGCATCGAGCACGACTTGCCGGTCGAAACGGCCAGGGCGAACCAGCGCCGGATCGAGCACGTCAGGACGGTTGGTTGCCGCAATAACGATCACATTTGTGTTGGTATCGAAACCATCCATCTCAACCAGGATTTGGTTGAGGGTCTGTTCACGTTCATCGTGTGAACCACCTAAACCAGCGCCGCGCTGCCGACCAACAGCATCAATCTCATCAATGAAGACGATACACGGTGCATTCCGCTTCGCCTGATCGAACAAGTCACGAACACGCGAAGCACCAACACCCACAAACATCTCGACGAATTCAGAGCCAGAGATACTGAAGAAAGGTACACCCGCTTCACCGGCAACCGCACGCGAGAGCAACGTCTTACCGGTACCGGGCGGGCCAACCATCAGCACACCGCGCGGAATGCGAGCCCCAAGAGCCGCAAACTTATCTGGAAACTTCAGAAATTCAACGACTTCAGCCAGGTCTTGCTTTGCCTCTTCCTGACCGGCCACATCAGCGAAGGTAATCGTAGGCTTGTCACCGGCAAACATCCGCGCCCGGCTCTTGCCGAAGGACATTGCCTGATTATTGCTCCCCTGAGCCTGCCGCATAAAGAAGACGAAGAAGCCGATGAGCAGCAAGGTAGGCAGAAGGATGGTAAAGATGCTCAGCAAACCACCCCAGGCCGGTGCTGGCTGCACAGTAACGTTAATCGTCCGCCGACCATTCTCATCGTACAGTGGCACATTGTAATCAGCCAGCAACCGCATCACGCTGTCTGATGTCTCGACCCGCGAGCGATATTTCTTGCCATCCTTGTAAGTAACAATAATCTGCTCATCGCCAGCCTGGGCCTGAATTTCGCTGACCAGACCAACCTGGGCATCAGCGATTACGTCAGCGATACCTTTCTCTTCAGTCTGGCTGGCGCCCTGCCCAAAATACTGGAAGAACAGCGCTAACGCTGCCACCAGAATGATGAGGTAGACAAAGCTATTTTTGAGCCAACGGTTATCACTCATATCGTGTCTTTCTAGAGGGGTTGCCTCATCTCAGTTTCCGAGCTGTCATCTGATGCTGAGGAGAATACCCCACAACGAAGATATTGCGACGCCGATGACGATCAGCCATCGTTTTTGCCGCTTGTACAGCATTATAACATCAGCCGATCACTGGCGGCAAGGGAACAGATTACAGTCAAAGTGTAATCTGGATCACAATATCAAGACTGGTACACCTCTGGGCGCAAGACACCGATGAACGGCAGATTGCGATAGCGTTCAGCGTAATCAAGGCCATAGCCAACCACGAAGGCATTGGGAATATTGAAACCAATATAATCGACCGGCACATCGGCCGTGCGCCGTTCTGGTTTGTTGAGCAAGGTACAAATTCGCAAACTGGCCGGATTGCGGCGCAAGAGTTGCGAGCGTAGATAGGCAAGCGTTAGCCCACTATCGATAATATCTTCGACAAGCAATACATGGCGATGCGAGATGTCGGTATCGAGGTCTTTGATCAACCGAACGACACCCGATGATTCGGTGCTGGCGCCGTAGCTGGCAACTGCAATGAAATCGATTGCTAGCGGCAGATCGATAGCGCGGGCCAGATCAACCATGAACATGGCACACCCTTTAAGCACCCCAACCAGTAACAGATCATTGAGGTGGCGGTAATCGGCAGTTATTTCGGCAGCCAACTCGGTCACACGTTGCTTAAGCCGCTCTTCGTCGATCAAGACGTAATCGATGTCTTGGCGCATATCCCTTTTACTCCTGTGTTGCCTCAATCGGATGAACTATTCCAATCCACATTGTAGCCTGATTCGGATCGGAGGAGGCAATGTCGGTAGCAACCCGTAATCCTGTCACCCAGAGAATCTGGTCGTGTGCATCAACGAGGAGCGGCCATCGATCACGCAGACTACGCGGCACCCGTAGATCAACAAACAGATCTTGTAAACGACGACGCCCCGGTGCGCCAGACGGTCGCATGCGATCCCCAGGCCGTCGTGTCCGCAGCCGTAAGGGGCCAGATGGTCGTGCAATAAACCCTAACCACCAGCGGTCTGGCTGTGGCGGGGGATCAGGCTGCACGATACACTGCCAGCCATTCGCCAGCATCACTACCCCACATTCGGGCAACGTTACCGGAGCTTCTAACTGTGGAACATGCTGATACACCGCCCCAGCATGTTGCAGCGTAACAGTTCGTTGATCGCACACCAGCCAGACCTGCGTCGTCAGTTGCATCTGCCGACCAGCCCGCGCATTGATCAGATGGATTGCGGTGTCCATTTGCGCCAGACTCGGTTCTTCAGCCCTCAGCTCGGCAATTGCCCGCCGCAGGGCATACCGGCGCAGCGCCGGGTGCAACGAGCGTAAGGCAGCGCGATCAAAGATGATTAGGTCAGACTGCTGCTCAACGATCAGCATCGGCCACTGCGCTGCAAGCGCCTGTTGGATGAAGTCATAGTCTTCGGCGCAGATGCGAGCTGTACGGTTCAGCGCAGCTACAATTTGCGGATTTTCAGCCGCAAGCTGCGGAAGTAGGTGATGCCGAACCCGTGCTCGCACGTAGTGAAGATTGCGATTCGTCGGATCGTCACGGGGTGTTAGATGATGCGTTGCACAGTAGGCTGCCAGGGCTGACCGACTGATCGTGAGTAACGGACGGAGCAACGGCGGACCATGCGACGGTACACGACCGACACCAATCAGCGGTGCTGCCCACTCACTCCATTCTACCCGCGTTCGCATACCACGTAATCCAGCCGGACCGGCGCCACGCAGGAGGTGCATCAACACCGTTTCTGCCTGATCGTCAGCCTGATGAGCAACAAGTACAGCATCGACCTGCTCGGCCAGAGCAGTGGTAGCGAGAAAGGTGTAGCGAGCAATTCGCGCTTCAGCCGGCGTCGTCCCTGGGGGAAGGCGAGCATTGTCAATGACTGCCCGTATCCCCCACGCCGCCGCGACGGAAGCAACGAAAGCGGCGTCGGCTGCCGACTCTGCACCACGCAGACCGTGATCCAGATGAGCAACAATCGGTATCGGCCCACCGGTAGCACGCAGGATGGAGAGCATATGCAAGAGCGCCAGCGAATCGCTGCCCCCCGACACTGCAACCAATACCCGATTGGTGGGCTGACCAACACCCTCAACAAGCAAGAACTGATGCAACTGGTCGAGCATAGCACCACACGATGAACGGAAACGCCGGTGAGCAATTGCTCACCGGCGACTGGTGCCGGAGGCGGGATTCGAACCCGCGACCTAACGATTATGAGCCGTTTGCTCTACCGCTGAGCTACCCCGGCACGGCATTCAAGTGTACCACTGATGAACCAATTCGTCAAGATGGACAATAAGCGTAATCGTTAGTGAGGCAATGGGCAACAATCAATACGCTTGCTCGGTATCCTCTCCAAAACTGCTGGGCAGCGGGTGACAGCGGAGCCAAGATCTGGTAGACTCCCAACATATGCAGATACCTGACCTCAATCCCGACAGCATTGCCGATCTGGCAACCCACCAGATCGTGATCCAGTTGCTGAACGTCATCGAGATGCTGGCGGCTGAGAACGTCGTCCTGCGGGTTGAACACCAGAATCTGCGGGATGCGGTGGCACGGCTGAAGGGACGCTCGGGTACGCCCGCCATCAAACCACCCACGCCGCCGTCCAGCCCGCCGCCTGCGGATCATTCCTCGGAGGCCGAGCGCCGCACGCGCACGCCGCGAGGCAAGCCGAACAAGAACGCGAACCTGATCGTCACGCAGGCGGAGCACTGCGTGGTGGAACCGGCGACCCTGCCCCCCGATGCGGTGCGCCATGGGCCAACCGCTACCATCGTGCAGCGCCTGCGCATCGACGTGGAGGTGGTCCGCTTCGTGCGGGAGCGGTGGTACGTCCCCAGCACCAACACGCTCCTCACCGCACCGTTGCCGCCCGGCTTCCGGGGTGGTTTGTACCCCACGCCCCATCCCATCGTTCCCGCACTCGGTCACGAGGCCACCGTCAGTCAGCCCGCGCTGCTGCGCTTGCTGCGGGATGTCGGTCTGCAGATTGGCACGCGCCTGGTGGCACGCATGCTGCTGGAACCGACGGGACGCTGGGCGGACGAAGCCGCCGCGATTCATCCGCCCGGCCTCGCCACCGAGTCGTGGGTCGCCACCGACCAGACCCGTACCCCGCGTGGATGGGCAGAACGAGGTATGCCCCGTGGTGGGCTACGCCTGGTGTACGAGCGATCATCCCCGTCCCGACGGCACGCGCCAGGATGTCCTGGCGGTCATCTGGGGCCAGGAACTCCGCTATCGCCGCAAGGACGAGTCGCTGGCGTGGCGGCAGGCGCTCAGTCTGCCGCACCCCCTGCACCGCCAGCGGCGGGCGGCCCGGCCCCGCGACACGGACATAACGGCGGCGACACACCAGCAGCACCTACCCACCGCCGGGATCACGCTCACGCAGCAGCAGGTACAGCTGGTCGGCGATGCGCTGGCCCGTGCCACCTATCACGCCCAAACCCAGGTGCCCGTCCTGCGCTGGTTGCTGCGCGATGATGCGCCCATGTCTGACCACCTCACGACCACGCACGCCCGGGGGTGGGTGCATGAGTAGCGGCATTCCGCCAAGCTTGCCCCACGGGTGCCCCATCATCAGGCGGAACGCGCCGCAGTTGGGGAACGCTCTTGGACGTTCTATCGCGACCTGCTGGCCTATTAACAGGCGCCCACTGCGGCGGAACGTGCACGGTTGGCGGATGCGTTTGACGCCTTGGTGGACAAAGAGACTGGCTATGCGGCGTTGGATGACCGGATCAGCAAACCCGCCGACAAACGGATCCAGTTGTTGGCGGTGCTGAAACATCCCGACCTTCCCCGGCACAAGAATAATAGGGAACTGGCGGCGCGACGCCGCGTGCGCAAACGCAATGTCAGTGTCGGCCCTCACTCCCGAGACGGGGCACGAGCGTGGGATACCTTCCAAACCCTGACCGCCACCTCCGCCAAACTCGGCGTGGGGTTCGTTCCCTCTCTCCGCGACCGCATTGTCACGCCGGAGACCACCCCCACCGTAGCCGAACGGGTAGCGCAACGGGTGGGTATCGCTGTGCCTTCATCGGCCTGATCCAGCGCTTTTGGAGAGGATACTCCGCAGCGATATGCTGCTTGATAAAGTCCGCACCCTGGCCACCGACTTCGCCGTGCGCCAGATTCTGCACGAGGGCGGGCAGGCTGCTCGCTCCTACAGCGCCGCAATCAGCGACCGGGCGCGCTTCTACGTCCTGTGGCGCTGGAACTACGGCGAGGCGTGCGTCCCCTTCGACGAAGCCCGCAAACTGGCCCAATCCTGCGGGCTGGACCTGGCCGAAGAGTGGTCGCGACGCGGCGGGATGGTCAAGAAAGAGCAGGAATTCGTCCGCCTATTAGGGCCGCATCAGCGCGAGATGGAGCACCTGGCTGCTGGGCAGGATTTGATAGATGTGCTACATCATGCCCTGCGGCTGTGGGAAAAGGGCGATCGTGCGGAGCTTATCGCACGCCTAAGCAAAAGCGGCTGCGGTCGCAGCGAAGCCTGCTACCGCGTTGCCCAGGCCATCTCCGAATACCTGCCCATTGAGAGCAAGGAGAAAAAACAGCTGGATGGCCTGCTCGCCAGGCGGGCGCGGCTGCAGAAGCCCAGTAGCACAGGATTAATCCTGTGCTACTGGGCTACACGAGGTTATTATGACGCA
>Ga0272446_1000241_pt1 | contig 86471 bp, 72 predicted proteins | sample YNPCB0061_FD_194587 | JGI IMG/M metagenome (GOLD analysis project Ga0272446, IMG submission 194587) | Hot spring microbial mat communities from Yellowstone National Park, WY, United States - YNP-CB-006-1 | ecosystem: Environmental > Aquatic > Thermal springs > Hot (42-90C) > Sediment | place...
TCGAGCCTCCCGGCAATGAAGTCGGGATGGTCGACGAGTCGCCGCAAGAACGGCAGGTTCGTCCGTACCCCCGTATTCTGGCCCTCGACGACGAACTCGTCGAGCGCGCGTCGCAGCCGCCGGATGGCCGCCTCGCGGTCCTCGGCATGGACGATGAGCTTCGCAAGGAGGGAGTCGTAGTTCGGTGGGACGACGTACCCCTCGTAGATGTGGGTGTCGACGCGCACCCCCAGCCCGCCCGGCAGGTTGAGCGCGGTGATCCGGCCCGGGCAGGGCGCGAAGGTGTCGGGATCCTCGGCGTTGACGCGCACCTCGATGGAGTGGCCGCGCGGACGGAAGCGTCCGCCCTCGAGCACCGACGGCGAGAGCGGGTGGCCGGCGGCGATCTTGATCATCTCGCGCACGAGGTCGAGGCCGGTGACCATCTCGGTCACCGTGTGCTCGACCTGGATGCGCGTGTTCATCTCCATGAAGTAGAACTGGCCGTCCTCGTAGAGGAACTCCATCGTGCCGACGTTGGCGTAGCCGACGTGGCGCGCGGCCTTCTCGCACAGCGACAGGAGCTGCTGCCGCTCCTCGTCGGAGAGCGCCGGCGAGGGGGCCTCCTCGACGAGCTTCTGGTGGCGCCGCTGGATCGAGCACTCGCGCTCGCCGAGCGCCGCGACGCTGCCCTTGCCGTCGGCGATGATCTGCACCTCGATGTGGCGCGGCCGCTGGACGTAGCGCTCGAGGTAGACGTCCGAGCTGCCGAACCCGGCCAGCGCCTCGGCGCGCGCCATCTCCAGCGACGGGAGCAGCCGGTCGCGCTCGGTCACCACCTTCATGCCGCGCCCGCCGCCGCCGGCCGACGCCTTGATGATGACCGGCGTTCCGATGCGATCGAGCGCCTCGAGCGCCTGCTCGTCGGTCTCGAGCAGCCCGGTGCCCGGCAGGATCGGCACCCCCGCCTCGACCATCGCTTTGCGGGCGGGGATCTTGCCGCCCATCATGCGCATGACCTTCGCCGGCGGGCCGATGAAGGTAAGGTGGCAGCGCTCGCACATCTCGGCGAACTCGGGGTTCTCCGAGAGGAAGCCGTAGCCCGGGTGGACCGCGTCGGCGCCGGTCACCTCGGCGGCGGAGATGATCGCCGGGATGTGCAGGTAGGACTGCTTCGCGGGCGGCGGCCCGATGCACACGCTCTCGTCGGCGAACTTGACGTGCAGCGCGTTCGAGTCGGCCGTCGAGTGGACCGCGACCGAGGCGATGCCGAGCTCGCGGCAGGCGCGAATGATCCGGAGCGCGATCTCGCCCCGATTGGCGATGAGGATCTTTTTGAACACGGCGCGACCCCGGTCAGGTCGTCTTGATCTTGAAGAGCGGCTCGCCGTACTCGACGGGCTGGCCGTTCTCGACGAGGATCTGCTCGATGACCCCGTCCACCTCCGACGGGATCTCGTTCATCAGCTTCATCGCCTCGACGATGCAGAGGATCTGCCCCTTCTTCACGCGCGTGCCCGCGTCGACGAAGGGCGCCGAGTCGGGGCTCGGCGAGCGGTAGAAGGTGCCGACGAACGGCGAGGTGATGTAGGAGATGTTGCCGTCGGAGGTCGAGACCTGCGGCTGCGCGATCGCGCCGCCCGCCGACGCCGCCGGCGCAGCGACGGGAGCCGCCGGCGCGGCGTGCGCGGCCGGCGCCGCGTGCATCGGCATCGGCATCGCGACCTGCATCGGCATCGGCATCGGCGCGTGCGCGTGCGGCTCGGCGCCGCGACGGAGCTTGATGCGGCGGCCGCCCTCCTCGATCTCGATCTCACCGAGATCGTGACGGCGGAGCACCTCTCCGAGGCGATCGATCAACGCGGCAAGGCCGGCCTCCTCGACGGGAGCGGCACCTTCGTTCGACACAGCAGCGGAGGCGCGGGCCGTCCGCTGCGCCTGGGTCTTGCGAGTCGGCGAGCGTTTCATCGCGGGGCAGTCTCCACAAGATCGAGCGCGGCGTCGAGTGCATAGATGTACGAGCGCCAGCCGAAACCGGAGACGACACCGACGCACGATGGCCCGACCAGTGACTTGCGACGGAACGGCTCGCGCCGCGCGAGGTGCGAGAGGTGACACTCGATCGCCGGCACCGCGATCGCCCGCAGCGCGTCGGCGATCGCGACCGAGGTGTGCGTGTAGGCGCCGGGGTTGATCACGATCGCGCCGGCGCGCGCGGCGAGCTCGTGGAGGCGGTCGACGAGCGCCCCCTCGTGGTTCGACTGGAAGGTCTCGACGGTGAAGCCGCGCGCCTTGGCGCGCTCGACGAGCGCGGCGTCGATGTCGGCGAGCGTAGTCGTGCCGTAGATGTCCGGCTCGCGCGTCCCGAGGAGGTTCAGGTTGGGACCATGGAGCACCGCGACGTGGCGCTTCATGAGCGACCCGGCGGCTTAGAGCTCGGCCTGGAGCTTGGGCGAGACGACGCGGAGGAGGTAGCGGCCCTTGCCGAGGTTGCCGTCGGGCTTGAGGGCGAGCGCCGCGAAGTACTCGTTGCTGACGGTGCGAATGATGATCGTCAGCTTCTCGGCGCGGATGGTGATCTCCTGCACCGCGCCGACCTCGAGAATCTCGGCCGCCTTGCGCACCTGCGTGAGGATGAACGAGAACTCCATCCCGACGGTGGTGATGTCCAGGCCGCCCGCGGCGGGGCCGGCGTAGCTCTCGACGGCGATGCCGTCGAACCCCATGAGGAGACCCGCGACGCCGCCTTCCGTTTCCGTGACGAGACGCTTCAGGTAATCCTGGAACATGGGTCCTCGGTTTTAGCCGCCCGTCGACGAGAAGTCAACGCGCGGCGGTTTTACTGCGGGATGACGCAGAGCTGATCCTGCGTCGGGAAGCACTGGTTCGGCGCGCTCGTGATGAGGACCTGAGAGCAGAGGTCGATGGCGAACGTCACATACGCCCCGACGAGATCGAGCCCGCCCTGGCTGCCGACGGGCCGGATCTTCACGTTGAGCTGCGGCAGCGACACCGACGCCGGGTCGAGCGTCGCCAGCACCGCCCGGCGCGTGGCGGGCGGCACCACCTCGACGGTGGAGATCGAGATCGACGTCCCGCCCGGCGCGAGGTACCCGCCGGCGATGGCCACCCGCCGCTTGCGCTCGTCGCCGGGGATGGCGGAGTCGACGGCGGCGGTCGAACCCTGGAGCTCGACGTCGAAGCCCTTCAGGACGACGCCGTTCGGCTCCGACGTCGCCATCGTGCCGCGCACCGGCAAGAGGTTCAGCACCGCGGGCGCCAGGAAGTACCCGACGCTGGCCGTCCCCTGGACGGGGTACATGCTGCCGCGCGAGATGCTGACCATGCCGGCCGCGGAGAGCATGCAGCCCATCGGGTCCTCCGACCCGGCGAAGCGCTGGATCACGATCGACTGATCGTTCTCGGCGCATCCGCTCCCGCTCGCCGCTCCGACGACGAGCGCGCTCATGACGACAAGCCAGCGCATCAATCCCTCCCTCGCGAAGATTCTATCACCCGCTTTTTCCGTCGAGCAACAAAGCCGACAGCGCCGCCGGCTCGACGGGGACCAGCGCGGGCTGGCCGATCGCCTTCACCACCACGAAGTTGACCGTCTTCGACACGCGCTTCTTGTCGACGCCGACCCGGGCCAGCGTCGCGGCGTCGAGGCGCCGATCGAGATCGGTCGGCAGCCCCAGCCGGCGGAGCAGCCGCGCGAGGCGCTTCTCCAGCCCGGCGTCGCCGACGCCCAGCCGCGCACCGACGCGCGCCGCCGCGATCATCCCGAGCGCCACCGCCTCGCCGTGGCGCAGCGGGTCCGCCGTCTCCAGCGACGCCGCCTCGATGGCGTGGCCGATGGTGTGGCCGAAGTTGAGCTGCGCCCGCCCGCCGTCGCCGGCCGGCTTGGTCTCGCGCTCGTCGGCGGCGACCACCCGCGCCTTCACCACGCACGAGCGCGCCACGTACTGCGACAGGATCGGCAGCGTCTCGGCGCGCTCGGTGGCCAGCGCGTCCTCGCCCTGCTCCTCGACGAGATCGAGGAGCTGCGCGTCGGCGATGACGCCGTGCTTGACGACCTCGGCCATCCCCGCCGCCAGATCGCGCCGCGGCAGCGTGCGCAGCGTCGTCAAATCGGCGTAGACGAATTTTGGCTGCCAGAAGGTCCCGACGAGGTTCTTGCCCGCCGCCAGGTTGACGCCGGTCTTGCCGCCCACCGACGAGTCGACCTGCGCCAGCAGCGTCGTCGGCACCTGCACGCAGGGCAGCCCGCGCAGGAAGATCGACGCGCAGAAGCCGGCCAGATCGCCGACCACGCCGCCGCCGAGCGCGATCACCCAGGCGCCGCGATCGAGCCGCGCCTGCGCCCACGCCTCGCACACCGCCTCGACGGTGGCCAGCGACTTCGACCCCTCGCCGTCGGCGACCGCGACCGTCGTAACCTGAAGCCCGCGCTCCTCGAGCGCCCGCTGGTAGCGCGCGCGGTGCAGCCCGCTGACCGTCTCGTCGGTGAGGAGCGCCAGCTTGGCCCCACGCGCGCGGCGCGCCATCTCGTCGGCGAAGCGCTCCTCGGCGTCGGCATCGGGGTCGAGGAAGATCGGGTAGCCGCGCTCCTCGCCGTCGGGCAACAGGCGAACGTCGATGCGGCTCAGCATCACGCCACCGTCCCGTGGGGGGCGGGCGGGCCGATCGCGTCGAGCACCGCCGAGGCGACGCGGCTCGGCGGCAGCCCGCCGGTGTCGATGGTCACCGTCGCCCGCGCGTAGTACGGGGTGCGCGCCTCGAGGAGCCGCGCGATCGTCTCGCGCCGCTTGGCCGGCGTCGCCGCCGCCGCCAGCAGCGGCCGCCTGGTGCCGTCGCCCACGCGCGCCGCCAGCTCGTCGACGGGCGCCGAGAGCCAGACGACGATTCCGCTAGACAACATATTGGTCAGGTTCTCACCGAAGCAGGGCGCCCCGCCACCGACGGCGATGACGGCGTCCGCCTCGTGCGCCGCCCGCGCCACCTCGGCCGCCTCGCGCGCCCGGAACCCGTGCTCCCCCTCGCGCGCGAAGAGCTCGGCGATGGTCGCGTGCGCCGCCGCCTCGACGCGATCGTCGAGGTCGACGAAGGGCACGCCGAGCCGCGAGGCGACCAGCTGCCCCACGGTCGACTTCCCGACCCCCATCATCCCGACGAGCCAGACGCGCATTTGTCAGTACGCGGCCAGCGCCGCGCGATAGGCGTCGAGGTTGCGGCGCACCTCCTCCATCGAGTCGCCGCCCGTCTTGTCGAGGAGCGCGTCGGCCAGCACGAACGCCACCGCCGCCTCGGCGACCACGCCCGCCGCCGGGACCGCGCACGAATCGGTGCGCTCCTTCTGCGCGACGAACGCCTCCTTGGTCTCGAGATCCACCGACGCGAGCGGCCGCGCCAGCGTCGGGATCGGCTTCATCGCCGCCCGCACCACCACCGCCTCTCCGTCGGTGATGCCGCCCTCGATCCCGCCCGCGCGGTTCGACGGCCGGTGGAAGCGCCCGCCCTCGTAGTGGATGGGGTCGTGCACCTCCGACCCGCGCCGCGCCGCCGTCTCGAAGCCGAGGCCGATCTCGACGCCCTTCATCGCCTGGATCGACATCAGCGCCTGGGCCAGCCGCCCGTCGAGGCGCTGGTCCCACTCGGCGTGCGACCCGAGGCCGACCGGCACGCCCCAGGCGCGCACCTCGACGACGCCGCCCAGCGAGTCGCCCGCGTGCTGCGCCGCCTGGATGGCGGCGATCATCTTGGCGCCCGCCTCGTCGTCGACGCAGCGCACCTCGCTGGCCTCCGCCCTGGCGCGCGCCGCCAGCAATTCTTCGCTAGACATCAAATCCGGCAGCGGCGGCGCGACCACGTCGCCGATGCGGGTCACGTGCACCATCGTCTCGATGCCGACCGCGCGCAGGAGCGCCCGGCAGACGCCGCCCACCGCCACCCGCGCCGCCGTCGAGCGCGCCGAGCTCCGCTCGAGGACGTCGCGCGCGTCGTGCAACCCCAGCTTGATCGCCCCCGCCAGGTCGGCGTGCCCCGGCCGCGGCCGCGTGAGCGCCTTCGACCTCGCCCCCGACGGCGGCACGAACGGATCCATCACGTCGAGCCACGCCTGATGGTCCAGATTCCGGACCAGCAGCGCGAGCGGCGACCCCAGCGTCAGCCCGCCACGCAACCCCGCCAGCACCTCGACGGTGTCCTTCTCGATCTTCATGCGCCCCCCGCGCCCGTAGCCGAGCTGGCGGCGGCGGAGATCGGCGTCGATGTCCTCGCGGCTGACCGCGACACCGTGGGGGAGCCCTTCGAGGATGGCGACGAGCGCCGGCCCGTGTGACTCGCCGGCGGTGAGGAGGCGTAAGCGAGACATTGTGCGGAGAGATTACCGCCGCGACGCTGCCACCGCCGCTCGATTTACGATGCGGGGCGTTATGAAGATGAGGAGCTCGGCGCGGTCATCGTTTTCACGGCGGTTCTTGAAGAGCCACCCGATGACCGGGATGTCCGCGAACCAGGGCACCTTGTTGTACGAGACGCCGGAGTTGCGCGTGAAGATGCCGCCGATGACCGCGGTGTCGCCGTCGCGCACCAGCATCTCCGTCTTCGCCTGACGCTTGAGGATGGTGGGATCGCCGCGGGCGCCGACGTTGACGAAGTCGGGCTCGTTGCGGGTGATGGCGACGTTCATCACCACCGACCCCTCGTTGGTGACGTGCGGCTTCACCGTGAGGTTCAGCTTGGCGTCGACGAAGACGGTGTTCGTACCGGCGGCCGACACGACCGAGATCGGGATGGCCACGCCCTGCTCGATCGAGGCCTCGACGTTGTCGAGCGTCATGATCTTCGGCGCCGACACGATGCGCACCTGGCCGGTGTTCTCGAGCGACGAGAGGCGCAGGTTGATGTTGAGCGCGCCGTTGAGCGCGCCGAGCGTGAGGCCGAGCGCGCCACCCGACCCGGTGCCGACGGGCGCCGGGAGGTTGACGACGTAGTTCGGGTTGGAGGCCGCCGTCTGCAGACCGGCGACGTTCGCGCCCGTCGTCAGGTTGTCGACCGCGCCGCCGGCCACGCCCACCGTCGATGGGAAGAAGAGCCCCGTCGGGTTGCCGGTGCCGGCCGAGTTGAGCGTGTTGCCGCCCCACTGGATCCCGATGGTGCGGACGAAGTTCGAGCGCGCCTCGACGATGCGCGCCTCGATCAAGACTTGAGGGGTCTGGGTGTCGAGGTTCCGCACCAGATCCTCGGCGAGCGCGATGTTCCCCGAGACGTCGCTGACGATGAGCGTGTTGGTGCGCGCGTCGACGGAGACCTTCCCGCGCGGCGACATCACGTCCTGGATGCGCGGCAGGATCTTCTCGGCCTCCGCATACGACAGCGGAATCAGCCGCGTGTCGATCGGCTTCAGCTCGACGGCGGCCTTGGCCCGGGCGATCTCCTGCTCGAGCTCCTTCTCCAGCGTCGCCGACGGCGCCACGCGGATGAGGTTCCCGTCGCGCTGCATCCCGAGGCCCTTCGACCGCAAGATGACGTCGAGCGCCTGATCCCAGGGCACGTCCTTCATGGTGATGGTGACGGTGCCCTTCACGTCGTCGGCGACGACGATGTTCACGCCGCCGACGTCGGCCAGGAGGCGCAGGACGTTGTGGATGTCGAAGTCCTTGAAGTCGAGGCTGATGCGCCGCCCGGTGTAGACCTTCTTGCGCGGCCCGGTCGCCCCGCCCACCGACGCCATCGGCCCCGCCTGCAGCGGCAGCGACGCGCCGTACGCACCGACGCGCGTCGGCGGATACGAGCGCGAGACCGTCTGGGCCCGCGGGAAGTCCCACTCGAGGCGCGCGCCGCGCCCGCCGTCGTGAACGACGCGCGGCTCGGGCGCGTTCTGCGCCGCGTCCTCGCTGTCCACCTTCACGACGACGCGCACCGCACCCGGGTCCGCCGGGTCGGTGTAGGCGCTGACGGCGCGCAGCGGCCCGCGATAGGCGCCGACGTCGAGCGTGCGCTCGAGCTTCCGCGGCAGCACCGCGCCGCGCAGCCGCAAGGTCGCCGCGCGCGGCTCGTTCGCCGGCACGATCGACCACTCGACCTCGCCGCCGAGCTCGACGGTCACGCGCTCCGCCCCCTCCTCGTCGGAGAAGCGGACGTCGTGCACCGGCACCCCCATCTTCACCACCGGTGCCTTCACTTGAGCTTGAGCTTGAGCTTCCGCCTTCGCCTTCGCCTCCACCTCCAGCTTCGCCTTCACCTGCGCCTGCGTCCGCGCCAGCTCATTTTTCGCTAGACTGATTTTCTCCGCCAGCTTGGCGTGCTCCGCCTCGAGCGCCCCGCGATCCCGCGTCCGCGCCTCGAGCGCCCGCTCCGCCTCGGCGAGCCGCGCCTCCTCCTTCGCCCGCCGCTCGGCCAGCTGCGCCAGCTCACCCTCGCGTCGCTTCACCTCGGCCTCCGCCGACGTGCGCGCGCTCTCCAGCTTCGCCAGCTGCGCCTCGCGCTTCCGCGCGTCCGACAGCGCCGCCGCGCGCGCCTCCTCGAGACGCTGCACCTCGCGCGCGCGCTCCTCGGCCAGCCGCCGCGCCGCGCGCTCCGCCGCCTCGATCTTCGACGTCGACTCCGACGCCAGCGCCGCCTTCAGCGCCGCCCGCTGCGCCTCCCGCGCCCGCTCGTCGGCGACCCGCCGCGCCTCGCGCTCCTCGCGCGCCGCCGCCTCGCGCGCCGCCGCCTGCTCGGCGACGAGCCGCTCGCGATCGGCCTTGGCCCGCTCGATCTCGGCCCGCGCCCGCGCCGCCGCCTCCTCCATCTTCTGCGTCTCGGCCCGCGCCTTCTCGAGGCGCGCCAGCTCGGCCGCCGCCGCCGACGCCGCCGCGCGCGCCCGCGCCTCGGCCTCGCGCGCCGCCGCGCTCGCCTGATCCGCCCGCTTCGCCGCGTCCGCCGCCGTCGCCAGGCGCTTCGCCTCCTCGGCCTGCGCCTCGACGCGCCGCTCGTTCTCCTCGCGCTGCGCCCGGCTCGCCATCGCCCGCTTCTCGGCGACGATCCGCGCCTCCTCGAGCTTGGCCTCGCGCGCCGCCTGGAGCCGCCGCTCCTCGAGCTGCACCGCCGCCAGCCGCTCGCCCTCGTCCTTACGCACCCGGGCCAGCTTCTCCGCCTCGGCGCGCACCCGCTCGGCCTCGGCGCGCAGCGCCTCGAGCCGCTTCTCCTCGTCCAGCTTCTTGGCCTGCGTCTCGCGCAGCCGCCGCGCCTCTTCGTCGCGCGCCGACGCCAGCTGCGCCTTCTCCGCCGTCAGCCGCTTGGCCTCGTCGGCCATCGCCCGCGCCTGCGCCTCCGTCGAGCGCAGCACCTCGAGCCGCTTCGTCTCCTCGGCCCGCAGCCGCGCCTCCTCGGCGCGCGCCGCCGCCAGCCGCCGCTCCGCCTCGGCCCGCTTCGTCTCCTCGTCGCCCGACGCCGCGCGCGCCTTCGACAGCCGATCGGCCTCCGCCTTCAGCGACGCGAGCTGCCGCTCCCGCTCGGCCCGCGCCTCGGCCAGCCGCTTCTCCTCGTCGGCCCGCGCCGCGCGCGCCTTGTCGAGCGCCGCCGCCGCCTGCTCGCGCTCCGCCTTCGTCGAGGCCGCCTGCGCCCGCAGCGCCGCGATCCGCCGCTCCTCCTCGTCGCGAATCTGCGCGAGCCGCTTCTCCTCGCGCGCCCGCACCTCGCCGAGGCGCCGCTCCTCGTCGGCCTGCTGCGCCTTTAGCGCCTGGAGCCGCCGCGCGCCATCGCTCTCCTCGGCGCGCAGCGCCTTCATCTTCTGCTCGGTCTCGGCGCGCACCCGCGCCTCCGCCGCCGCCGCCTCGCTGCGCAGCGCCGCCAGCTTCTTCTCGATCTCGGCCTTCACCTGCGCCTCGGCCGCGCTCCGCGTCGCCGACGCCTTCACCTCGGCCTCGCGCCGCGCCGCCAGCACCTTCGACAGCTCTTCGGCCGCCGCCGTCGCCCGCGCCCGCGCCTCCTCGGCGTCCTTCTTGGCCGCCTCGGCCCGCCGCTTCGCCTCCGCCTCCGCCTCGCGCGCCTCGGCCTGGGCCCGCGCCCGCGCCTCGGCCTCGCGCTGCGCATCGATCAGCGCCTTCCGCCCCTGCTGCTCGAGCGACTGCACCTGCCACTTGAGCTCGTCGGTCTTCTTGGCCACCTCGAGGCGCTCGCGCTCGAGCCGCGCCAGCTCCTCCTCGGCCTTCTTGCGCTTCTCGTCGACGGCCGCCCCGACGGCGGGCGACGCCCCGAACCCCGCGGGCGGCGCCTCCTCGGGCGTGATCGTGATGACGAGATCGTGCCCGCGCGGCTTGACGTCATAGGACGCCGCGCGCTTGAGCCCGATCATCACCCGCGCCGTGCGCAGCTTGGCCGCCTCGTCGACGTAGTTCGCCGTCGCGATCTGGCCCACCGCCCACGTATCGGTCTCGAGAGGGCCATCCCCGTCGGGGACGTGCCCGTTCGCCAGATCGACGACCAGCCGTGATGGCCGGTCGAGCCGATAGACCGCGAAGCTCGGCGTCGACGAGCCACGCACCACGACGATGGTGCGCGCGCCCTCCTGCCGTGCTTCCACCTTGGCGATGTGGTTTACCTCCGCCCTCGCACCCACAGGCACGAGGCACAGGCCGACCACGCACAAAGCCCCCAAGAGCCTCATCGCAGACTCCTCTGCATCACGACGGCATCCTACCGTCGTTCTTGTATAGCGAGAAATTTGTCGCGCTTTTTACTGCGCGACCATCTCGCCCGCGTGGAGCTCGACCACGCGTTCGATCGACTTCGTCTTGCCCCCGCCCATGTCCTCTTCCATCTGGAAGAAGACGCGGTCGGGAGCGATGCGCGTGATCAGCGCGTCGGCCTTCGACACGTGATCCCCGCGCACCACCGAGACGCCGAGCCCGCCCGGATCGACGAACATCGCCCGCGGCGACACCCCGTCGCCGCTCACGATCCCGACGAGCTTCAGCTCGTCGAGCGTGAACTTCTCCATGATGATCTTGTGCTGCTTGCCGACGACGGTGGGCTGCACCGCGAACGTCGACAGGAACGACCGGAAGGGATCGCGGTTCGCCTCCCCCTCCTGGAAGTCCTCGTTCCCCAGCTGGCGCTTCCGCACCTCGGCGAGGAGCGCGTCCTTGTTCGGATTGAGGGGCGGCCGCGCCGCCGCCACCGCCGCCGCCGCCGGGCTCGCCGGGGCCGCCGCCGGAGCCGCCGACGGAGGGGGCGCCTTCGGGGGTGGCGCCTTCGGATCGGGGACGTCCGGCCCGCAGCCGACCGCCATCACCACGAACGCCGTCGTGATCACGAGGCGCATCACTGACCTCCCGACTTCACCGAGGTCGTCGTCTTGACCGGCCCGGCCGCCTTCGACTTCGTCTCGCGGAACTGGAACGTCGTCGCGATGAAGCTCGCCTTGAGCAGCATCGGCTGCGTGATCGGCGTGGCCGCCGACGGGTCGTTCGGCTCGAGCTTCAGATCCTCGATGTTGACGATGCGCTTCAGCTCACCGACGTTGCGGAAGAAGCGATTGATCTGGTGGTACGCCCCCACCAGCGACATGCGGATCGGGATCTTTTCGTACATCTCGACGGGGATCGCCGGCTCGCGCACCGACGACACCTTCGACAGCCCGCTCAGCTCGACCTGCGCCTGGACGTTCTCGATGAACTGCTCGATGTCGTCCGACTTCGGCAGGATCTTGATGAGCTCCTTCTGCTCCTCGAGGAGGTCGTTCACCTCCTTGCGGAACGCGAGGTACTCCTGCTTGCGCTTCTCGTAGTCCTTCTTCTCGGCGCGCAGCTTGGTCTGCTTGCCCTCGAGCTGCTCCTTCTCCTGCATCATCTCGTCGTAGCCGAAGTACCAGTACCCGGCGCACACGAGGGCGATCGCTCCGACGAGGATGCCGAGCTTGACCGCCAGCGCCGTCGACGCGAGCTTGTCGAAGAAGTTGCCCATGGCTAGTAGTCCACCTGGCAGGTGACGTCGAACGTCACGTAGCTGACGTTGAGCTTCTGGTCGGCCTGCGGCTGCGTCTGCTGCCAGTAGACGTTGGAGAAGAACGCCGACTGCTTGAGGCGCTTCAGGAACTCGGCGACGTCCTCATCCGACTTCGCCGCGCCCTTGATCTTCACCTGGTGGTTCTTCTCTTCGTACGAGAGGAGCCACACGCGCTTCGGCTCCCAGTTCGGGTTGAACCCGGCGTTGGGGTCGCGCTTGATCTGCTCCTCGTACTGCTCCTTGTTGAACGTCGGACCCTTGCCCTTCGTGAGGATGTCGCTCAGCTCGCGCATCATCCACACCGGCCCCGAGCGGTTCGCCTGCAGCCGCTTGATGGCGTCGCGCTGCCGGATGAGGTCCTCGCGCTGCGCCTTGATGATGTCGTAGTCGCCGATCTCGGCCTTCAGCGACGCGATGTCGCGCTCGAGCTGGCGGTTGTCGTTCTCCAGCTCGGCGATCGCCCGCGCCTCGGCGGCGTGAAAGAAGATCACTCCGACGATCGCCAGCGTGAACACGCCCGCCCCGATGAGGAGCTGGCGCTGCCCCTGCTCGCGGCGCTTGGCCGCCTTGACTGGGAGGAGGTTGATTTTGATCATCGGCGTCCCCTCCTACTCGAACTTGTCCCCGGGGCTGCGCAGCGCGAGCCCCAGCGAGACGACACCCTGGGCACCGTGTCGACGGAGAAAGCTGGGGTCGACGCCCGGCGCCACGTTCACGTTGCGGAAGGGCTCGAGCACCTCGACGCCCACGCGCGCGCGCTGCTCGATCGCGGTCTGCAGGGCCGGCATGCGCGCCGATCCGCCCGCGAGGTAGATGCGCGAAATGGTCGCGTCGGGGTGCGACGCCAGGTAGAAGTCGATCGACTTCTGGAACTCACCGGCCATCGTGTTCGACGTCTGCTGGAGGATGCGCCCGACGTCGGGCGAGCCAGCGCCCTCATCGGAGAACATCACCTTCATCGACTCCGCCTCGTCGCCCGACACCGCCAGGTGCCGCTTGAGGTCGTCGGTGAAGGTGTTCCCGCCCGTCGCCACGTCGCGCGTGAAGGCCGACGTCCCGCGGTCGATGATGTTGATCGTCGAGATCGACGCGCCGACGTTGATGAGCGCGACCACCTCGCTCGGCGAGCCGTAGGTCGCCTCGAAGCCGTTCTGCACCGCGAACGCCGCCACGTCGACGACCACCGGGTTGAGCGCCGCCTCGCGCGCCACCGCCGCGTAGTCGGCGACGACCTCTTTCTTGGCAGCGACGAGGAGGATCTCCATCTGGCCCGCGGCGTTCCGTCCGCCGAGCGCCTGGTAGTCGATCTCGACGTCGTTCTTGTTGAAGGGGATGTGGTGCTCCGCCTCCCACGGGATCTGCTCCTCGAGCTCGTCCGGGGTCATCGCGGGCACGAAGATCTTCTTAATGATGATGGCGTTGCCGGAGATCGCGAGCGCGACCTCCTTCTGCTTGATCTTCAGGCGATCGAAGAGGGCGCGGATGGCCTCGACGACGCCGGAGTGGTTGAGGATGGCGCCGTCGACGATGGTGTCGGGCGGGACGGGCTCGATGCCGAAGTTGACGAGCTGGAAGCTCCCGCCTCGTCCCTTCTTCACCTGAGTCACCTTGACCGCGGAGGATCCGAGGTCGAGGCCGATGCAGTTCTTCGCCATCGTGGTGCCGCCCTTTCGTCTTTCTCGAGAGGGCGCTCACCTACCGCTGGCGATGCGCCCTCTAGTCGTCCTCTGCGTCCCCAAAGACCATGACGCGATCTTGGGGCTTGAGCCCGAGGGCTTCGAGGATCTTTCGCTTCGTATCCATCCGGCAGCTCATGCCACGCTCGACGCGGTCGACGGTGAGGACCGAGATCCCTGCCCGTCGTGCCAGCTCGGCCTTCGACATCATTCGCTCGGTGCGGAGCTTGCGGACGTTGTTCTTCCGCTTCGCGTCAGCCTTCGACTCCTTCGAGTCCTTGTCGGCCTTCTCCGCTTTGTCCGGCTTCGACGTCGCCGCCTTCGCCTTCGTCGTGCTCGCGCTCGTGCTGCCTGTCTTCGCCTCCGAGCCACTGTGCTCTGCGGGCGGAGCGACCACTTCCGCTCCTTCGTTCTTGTGCGCGTCCATCAGTGACTCGTTCTCGTCGGCGTGAGCGACGAGACATGATGGGCGCGACCCCTCCGCAGCGTCAAGAGAATCGACAAAGATACTTAATTAGGTCATCCCGACTCCTACTCTGTCCTACATCCTACTACCGTGTAGGATGTCGTCAAATTTTTTCTCGAGCCGCCTCGGAAGCCCGCCCTCCAGCCGGCGAATCGATCCCGAACTCCTTGATTTTGTAGAGCAAAGCGCGGTGGCTGATCTCCAGCAGCTTGGCCGCGTTGGTGCGATTGCCGTGCGTCACCTGGAGCGCCCGACGGATCAGCTCCTCCTCGATCACCCGCGTCGTCTTCTTGATCGAGAGCTCGCCCGACTGGAGGCTGAGCCGGATCCGGTCCTCGCGCGCGCGCAGCCGCTCGGGCAGGCTGTCGACGTCGAGGCGCGGCCCGTCGCTGAGCACGATCGCGCGCTCGATCGTGTTCTCGAGCTCGCGCACGTTCCCCGGCCACGCATAGTCGAGGAGCACCTTCATCGCCTCGAGCGTCACCCCGCCCGTGCTGGCGACGTGCGTCCCGAGCTTGTCGTTGGTGCGACGGATGAAGTGCTCGACGAGGAGCGGGATGTCCTCGCGCCGATCGCGCAGCGGCGGCATGTGCACCTGGATCACGTTCAGGCGATAGAAGAGGTCCTCGCGGAAGCGCCCCGCCTTCACCTCGCCGGCGAGATCGCGCACCGTCGCCGCGACCACGCGCACGTCCACTTTCTCGTCGGTGACGTCGCCGATCGCGCGCACCGTCTGCTCCTGCAGCACGCGCAGCAGCTTCACTTGCAGGCCGAGCGGCAGCTCGCCGATCTCGTCGAGGAACAGCGTCCCGGTCGACGCCTCGTGGAAGAGCCCGCGCTTGTCGCGCACGGCGTCGGTGAAGGCGCCCTTCTTGTGCCCGAAGAGCTCGCTCTCGATCAGCGTCTCCGGGATCGCGCCGCAGTTCACCGCGACGAACGGCCCCGACGCGCGCGGCGACAGCTCGTGGATGGCGCGCGCGACGAGCTCCTTGCCCGTCCCCGACTCGCCGGTGACGAGCACCGTCGTCTTGTACTCGGCGATCTTCCGCACCGTGCGCAGGACGTCGGCCATTCTCCCGTCGGGGCTGGCGATGATCCCGGCCGCGCTGCGCGTCTCCGATCGCCGTCGCTCGGCGAGCGCCTCGCGCAGCTGCGTGTTCTCGCGGAAGAGCCGCTCGCGCTCCTCGGCCTTGCGCAGGACGAGCACGACCTCCTCGGGACGGAAGGGCTTGCCGATGTAGTCGTAGGCCCCGCGCTGCATCGCCTCGATGGCGATGTCCGTCGAGCCGAACGCGGTCATGAGGACCACCGCCGTGGGTAAGTTGCGCTTGCGGATCTCGTCGACGAGCTCGAGCCCGCCGAGCTTCGGCATGCGGATGTCCGAGAGCACGACGTCGTAGGGGCGCTTGTCGAGCTCGGCCAACGCCTGCTCTCCCGAGGCCACCGCGACGGCCTCGTAGCCCTCTCGTTTGAGGAAGAGGACGAGCATGTGGCGCAGGCTCTCCTCGTCGTCGACGACGAGGATGCGCTGGAGCGCTCGACCTCCCCCCGGAGGCGGCTGCGCGCGGGTCGCGCCGCCGCTCACGTCTCGCGAGTCCGACAGCAAGCGTCTAATATCCCTATGAGAATCAGTACCACACCTCCGCTTCAAACCCAAATCGCGGCCACCTCGCTGCGCTTCGCAACGTAGTTGGCAGTTGCATAGCGAGATCGCCAACCAAGTTGGCAATCCCGTCGGTGGTCCCCGCACGCGGCGCGGGGGACTCATCGGCCCGAGCCTTGCTCTTGCGACGTTCGCGGAGTCTGGGGCATGATTCGCCACGCTCCGTGATTCGTATTCCGACTTGTCGAGATTGATTCGGAGGCCCTGATGAGGTTCGGCCGTTTCCTCAGTATTCCACTCGCGCTCTCGCTGGGCGCCTGCTTCGAGGCGCCCGTCGAGCGCCCCGAGAACAAGGTCACGCAGGAGACCGCGGTTCGCGTCGAGCAGTCGATCAAGGATCAGGTCGACCTCCTCTTCGTCATCGACGACTCGCCGTCGATGGCGCCGAAGCAGGCCGAGCTGAAGAACCGCTTCCCCGAGCTCATCAAGATCCTCGACGAGTTCGCCAACCAGGGCTCGCCGGCCGACTACCACATCGGCGTCGTCACCACCGACCTCGGCGCGGGCAGCTACGTCGACACGAACTGCAAGCCGAACGGCCTCGGCGCCAAGCTGCAGAAGCTCGGCCGCGGCGCCGCCGTCGGCTGCGTCGGCCCGACGGACGCGAACTACATCAAGTACAACCAGAAGACCAACGCCAACAACCTCCCCGCGGGGAAGACGCTCGCCGAGACCTTCGGCTGCATGGCGTCCGTCGGCGACACGGGCTGCGGCTTCGAGCAGCAGCTCGAGGCGGCCTACAAGGCGGTCCACGACGACATCCCCGAGAACGCGGGCTTCTTCCGCGACAACGCGCTCCTCGTCATCGTGTGGGTCACCGACGAGGACGACTGCTCGGCCGACAACAGCTCCGACATCTTCTCGGCGCCGGTCGTCCAGCCGCCGCAGGGGTACGGCTACCGCCGCTCCTATCGCTGCACCCGCTACGGCGTGATGTTCGACAACACCGCCAACGGCGGCAGCGCGAACGAGCTCATGCCGTACGGCGACTCGGGCGCGCCGGTCACCAACCCGCGCCCGGCGACGGCGGCGGCTGGTGGGAAGCTGATCGAGGTCCAGAAGTACATCGACTTCTTCACGCGCCCGAAGTCGAAGGGCGGCGCGAAGAACAACCCGCAGGACGTCGCGCTCGTCGCCATCGACGCGCCGGCCGATCGCGTGCGCTCGATTCTCGCCAACCCGAACACCGCGCTCGGCTACACCCAGTGCCAGCCGCCGATCTCCGAGATGTGCCAGCCGGTCCTCGACCGCTCGTGCACCGTCGGGAACTTCTTCGGTGACCCGGCCGTTCGCCTCAACGCGGTCATCAACGCGATCGCCTCGGATCGTCGCCAGCTCACGTCGATCTGCGACACCAGCTACCAGATGGCCCTCGAGGGTCTCGGCAAGCTGATCGTCTCGAACATCGGCCCCGGCTGCATCACGTCGCCCTTCAAGGACCCCGACAAGCCGAACTGCGTCGTCGCCGACGTCGTGCCGGATGGCCTCGGCGGCTTCTCGTCGCAGACGCTGATCCCGAACTGCAAGGAGTCGCCGAACGCGAAGCCCTGCTGGTCGCTCAACACCGAGCAGCGCTGCACGCCGGTCTGCACCGCGCCGGGGCAGCCGGGCCAGCGCTTCGGCATCAAGATCGACCGCGGTGGCGCGACGCCGCCGAGCGGCACCGAGGCGCGCGTGTTCTGCGAGACGATCGCCGTCCCGCGCCCGACGAACCCGTCGGATCCGAACAACCCGTTCGAGTGCGCGCCGTAACGGCGCCACCGACGACGGCCTGAAACAGAAAAGGCCGCTCCTTCGGGAGCGGCCTTTTTTATTGTCTAGCAGCCGAAGGAGCTCTCAGCCGACGACGCGGTTGCGGCCGGAGCGCTTCGCTTTGTAGAGATTGTCGTCGGCGATGCGGATGAAGGCCTCGGGCGAGACCTCCTGCTCGATGGTGCCGACGCCGACGGAGATGGTGACCGGGATGTGGTCGCCCTCGAAGTCGAAGGGCTCGGCGGCGACAATGCGGCGGATGTCCTCGCCGACCTTGATCGACTGCTCGTTCGTCGTCTCCGGCAGCACGAGCGCGAACTCCTCGCCGCCGTAGCGCGCGAAGACCTCCTCCTTGCGCACGCGCGTCTTCACTCGACGCGCCATCTCGCGCAGCACGAAGTCCCCCGTGAGGTGCCCGTGCTCGTCGTTGATGCGCTTGAAGTGGTCGATGTCGAACATCAGCAGCGACAGCGGCCGCTGATGGCGCGTACAGCGCGGGATCTCCTTCTCGAGGTTCTCGATGAAGTAGCGCTTGTTGTAGGCCCCGGTGAGACCATCCATGATGGTCATCCGGTAGATCTCCTCGTGGTAGCTCGACTCGATGTTGCCACCGACGAGGAACTTGAAGATGGCGTTGCCGATCTTGAGGAGATCGCCGTCGCGCAGCGAGCACTGGGTGATCTGCGCGTCGTTCACGTAGGTGCCGTTCGTCGAGCCGAGGTCCTGCACCTGCCAGAGGTCGCCCGTGCCCGGCGCGCGCACGACCTTGGCGTGCTTGCGCGAGACCGAGTCGCGATCGACCTGGATCGAGCAATCGGCGCCGCGCCCGATGACGACGTCGTCGAGGCCCGCGAGCTCGTACCGTCGTCCCAGATCGACCCCTGGCGGGTAGATGAGGACGAGGCACGCCTGCTCGAGGTTGACCGCCTGCTTCTCGACAGGGCGGATCTGCGTGACGCGCGTCTTCCAGTCGTCGGTCATGGTTGTCTCGCTTCGCTTCGCGCGACGTCGCGCGCTCGCGTTGAGCAAGGACGGACCGCTTCTGTCGCGCGACGTCGCGCAGCTACGCTGGTCATGCAAGGGGGGCCGCCGACACGACGGTCCCCTTCGTTTGTATTTCAGACGAGCGCCGTCTGTCAATCGACGGTGACGCAGCTACGATGTGGGTCGAATGAGTGTCGGCCAGTTTGCAGGTCAGTTCGTCGTACAGGCGCTCTCGAATTGGTGGGGCAACCTACGTGGCCATTCGCGACCGGGGCACCTCGCAGACGAGCGCCGCCGTCTCGCGGCGCCGTTCTCGCTCGGGCCCGAGCGGGCGCGCGCGGGCGCCGTCCTGATCCACGGCTTCACCGGGACGCCGTACGAGATGCGCCTCCTCGGCGAGCACCTCGCCGAGCGCGGCTTCGCCGTCGAGGGACCGGCGCTCGCGGGCCACGGCCCGTCGCCCGAGCGGCCGCTCCGCGAGGCGCGCTGGCCCGACTGGGTGCGCTCCGCCGAGGAGGCGCTCGAGCGCGTGCGGGCGCGCGCCGAGCGCGTCGCCGTCGTCGGCCTCTCGATGGGCGGGCTGGTCGCGCTGGAGACCGCGCGCCGCCAGCGCGACGCCGTCCACGCGCTGGTGGCGATGTCGACGGCGCTCAGGCTGGTCCCGGCGGCCATGCGCTTCGACGACGTCGTCACGCGCCTCTCGGCCCACCTCCCGCTCGACGCGCTCTCGCTGCCGAAGATCGCCGGCAGCGACATCTCCGACGCCGAGCAGCGCCGCGTGAACGAGATCGCGCAGGGCACCGCCGGGATGCCGCTCGCCGCGCTCCACTCGCTCGTCGACTTCGGCCGCTGCGTCGAGGTGCGCCTGCACGAGATCCGGCAGCCGGCGCTCCTCATGCACTCGCGCCAGGACCACACCATCCCCTTCTCCTGCATGGACGAGATCGGCGCGCGCCTCGCCGGGCCCGTCGAGACCCTGGCCTTCGACGACTCCTTCCACGTGCTCCCGCTCGACGTCGATCGCGCGCGCGTCTTCGACGCCGTCGAGCGCCACCTCCGCCGCTGCCTCTTGGAGTAATCTCGCGGGCCATGTCCAAGTTCATCGTCGCGATCGATCAGGGCACCACCGGCTCGACGGTCCTCGTGTTCGACGAGACGCTGCGCCTGCGCGCGCGCGGCTACCGCGAGTTCCCGCAGCACTTCCCGCAGCCCGGCTGGGTCGAGCACGACCCCGAGGAGATCTGGTCGTCGGTGATGGCGGCGCTCGCCGAGGCGCTGCACGGCCCCGGCAACGGCGGCGGCGTCGAGGCGGCGCAGATCGCGGCCATCGGCATCACCAACCAGCGCGAGACGACGCTGGTGTGGGAGCGCGCGACGGGGCGGCCGCTCCACCGCGCGATCGTGTGGCAGGACCGCCGCACCGCCGACGCCTGCAAGCGCCTCAAGGACGCCTGGCTCGAGAAGGAGTTCCGCGAGAAGACCGGGCTGGTCCTCGACCCCTACTTCTCGGGCACCAAGCTGGCGTGGCTCCTCGACAACGTCGACGGGCTGCGCGCGCGCGCCGAGCGCGGCGAGGTCTGCTTCGGCACCGTCGACAGCTACCTCGTGTGGCGGCTCTCGGGCGGCGCGGCGCACGTCACCGACGCGTCGAACGCGTCGCGCACGCTGCTCTACGATCTCCACGAGCGGCGCTGGTCGCCGTCGCTGTGCGACAAGCTGAACGTCCCGCGCGCGCTCCTGCCGGAGGTGCGCCCGTCGGCGGAGATCTACGCGTCGACGCGCGGCGTGCCCGGCCTGCCCGACGGTGTGCCCATCTCGGGGATGGCGGGCGATCAGCAGGCGGCGCTCTTCGGCCAGGCCTGCCTCGGCCTCGGCGAGGCGAAGTGCACCTACGGGACGGGCGCGTTCCTCCTCATGAACACCGGCGAGCGCGCGGTGCCGTCGCAGAACGGCCTCCTCACGACGGTGGCGTGGCAGCTCGGCGACGAGACGACCTTCGCGCTCGAGGGCTCGACGTTCGTCGCCGGCGCGATGGTGCAGTGGCTGCGCGACGGGCTCGGGCTGATCTCGTCGGCGCGCGAGATCGAGGAGCTGGCGCGCGCGGTCCCCGACGCCGGCGGGGTGATCGCGGTCCCGGCGCTGGCGGGGCTGGGCGCGCCGCACTGGCGGCCCGAGGCGCGCGGCCTCATCACCGGGCTCACGCGGGGGACCACGAAGGCGCACCTCGCGCGCGCGGTGCTCGAGGGGATCGCGCTGCAGATCAGCGATCTCCTCGGCGCGATGCAGACCGACGCCGGGCTCACGCTGCCCGCGCTGCGCGTCGACGGCGGCGCGGCGGCGAACGATCTCCTGATGCAGTTCCAGGCCGACATCCTCGACGTGGTCATCGAGCGCCCGGCGCTCGTCGAGGCGACGGCGCTCGGCGCGGCGATGCTCGGCGGGCTCGGCGCCGGCCTCTGGAAGAGGGCGGCCGACGTGCAGGCGGCGTGGCGTGCTGCCGTCGGTGCGGCGGGCTTCACGCGCTTCCAGCCGGCGATGGCACCCGACAAGCGCGCCGCGCACCTCGAGGCCTGGAAGGCCGCCGTCGCGCGCGCGTGAGCGTCCGCACACGCGTGTCTCCGCGCTGACAGGGCGCGTGTCTCCTCGCCCACGCCGGGAACTCGGGCGCGTGGGCGGTGTCTCCTAGCAGGCCGGAATCTCGGGGAAATCCGGGTAAGTCCAGGTCGCAGATCGTTCGGCCTCGGGCTTGCGTTGAACCCGGAGCGGCTCTCACGAGGAGACTGCGATGCCCGCCCACATCCACGACCTCCACACGCTGCCCGATGTCCCGCTGCTCGCGTTGGTCCTCGCGCGCGACCCACGCGCGTGGAAGGAGCTCATCCGACGCTACCGCTCGCTCGTCTTCCGCTGCATCACGCGCGTCGCCGGCAAGTACGACGCAGTGCTGTCGAACGAGGACGCCAACGAGATCTTCGGCGACTTCTGCATGAACCTGCTGCGCGACGACATGCACAAGCTCCGCGCCTACGACCCGGCGCGCGGCGCGAAGCTCGGCTCGTGGCTGGGGCTCATCGCCATCAACAGCGCCTACGACTACCTGCGCGTGACGGCGCGCCGCCCGATGACCGATCGCCTCGAGCGCGCGCCCGACCCGGCTGGCGAGGCGCCGAGCGCCCTCGACCTCCTCCTCGACAAGGAGCGCTGGTCGGTGCTCTCGGGGATGCTGGCCGACTTCAGCGCGAAGGACCGGCAGTTCGTCGAGCTCTACTACGCGAACGGCCTGCTCCCCGAGGAGGTCGCGGCGCGGATGAAGATCTCGGTCAAAACTGTCTACTCGAAAAAGAACAAGCTCCGCACGAAGCTCATGGCCCTCGCGGGGCAGACCGAGCTCTGCCAGGCCGCGTAGGACGCGTCGTCCGCCCCACCGCCCGCCCGCTTGCCTCGCGACCATTCCTGCCGAATACCGAAGGCGATGCGCGGGGGCTTCCGGCTCGTCGTCGGCGTGTGGGTGGTGGTGGGGCTGGCGGGCGCCGGTGACGCGCACGCGCTCCGCATGCCGGCGCTCCTCGACGGCGCCGCGGCGGCCTGCCCGTCGACGCCGCTCAGCGCGCCCGACGATCTGCGACGGGCGGCGCTGCGCCTCGCCGAGGCCGGTTACGCGCGCAACGCCGCCGTGGTCCTCGACGACGTCGCCGGGTGCGATCTCCTCGCCGCCGGCGCGCCTGTCGCGCTCGAGGCGGCGTTCGCGGACGCGCTCTTCGACGGGCTGCGCCTCCTGCCGCCGCCGCCGACGCTGGCCGTCGGCTACGAGCAGGTCGCGGCGGCGCCCCGCCTCGTCGCCACGCCGTGCCGGAGACGGATGACGCTGCCGCTCCTGGCGCGCGCCGGCCACGTCGGTCACGTCGCGCAGGCGCCCGCCACCGTCGACCCCATCACCCTCGTCCGCCGCGGCCTCGTGCGCGAGGGGGCGCTCCTCGCGGGGATCGGCACGCTGCGCCTCGCGCCGACGCCGAACGCGCTCGGTGTGCGCGTCGAGGCCAGCTACGCCGGCGGGCGCGTGCCGCTCTCGGTGAGCGCCCGGTTCGCGCAGACGCTCCCGACGGTGGCGGCGAACGTCTCGCCCATCGGCGAGCTCGGCGTCGGCCTGCGCTACCGCGGTAGGCGCGTCACCGTGCAGCTCGACTGGGGTCGGACCTGGGTCGGGCTCGAGCGCGCGGGCGACGTCGCCGCGGCGCTCCTGGTCGTTCCGCTCTGATCAGCGACGGGGATCGCGCCGCATCGTCCACATGCGCAGCGGCGCGCAGCGTCTCCTCGAGGACGACCTCGTACCCGTGGCGACGATAGACCGCGAGGTTCTCCTCCTTGTCGGTCTCGAGATAGGCGGGCACGCCGTCGCGGTCGGCCTCGACGTCGATCTTGCCGAGCAGCGCGCCGCCGACGCCGCGCCCCTGCAGCTGCGGCTCGACGCCGAGCACGTACAGGTAGTGGTGCGGCCCGGCGAGGTGGTTCCGCCCCTGCCAGCCGTCGATGGCGAGGAGGTGCGGGATCGAGCGCAGCGTCCTCCGCTGCAGCGACGCGAGCGCGATGTCGAGGAAGGCGCGCGGTCGATAGGGGTAGCGCCCCGGCGGCAGCACCAGCGACACGCCCGCGAGCGCGCCGTCGACGAAGGCGCCGGTGACCTCGCCCTGGCGCAGCGTCGCGCGGGTGAAGCCGCGCATCATCTTGCGGACCGGCGGCTCGCGCTCGGCGAGCGGGATGTGCGGGAAGAGCGCGCGCCACGACGGATTGTCGACGAAGGCGCGCCCCAGCACCGCCGCCGCGTCGTCGAGGTCGGCGAGCGTGAGGCGACGCAGCGTGGCCGGTGTCCGCACCGTCGTCGTCAGGGTGGTCAGGTGGTGGCCGGGACTTCGCAGACGAGGCTGGTGGCGCCGACGTCGCGGCAGACGTAGCCCTCGGCGCTGCGGCACTGCGAGGTCTCGGTGCACTTGCGGCGGCACTTCCCGCCGGCGCAGGCCGCGTCGGTGGGGCAGTCGCCGTCGAGCGCGCAGTCGCGGACGCAGTAGCCGCCCGGACTTCCTGTCTGACAGGAATAGGGGCGCGTCCCGCAGTCGTCGTCGACGCGGCAGCGCGACCCGACCGGGACGTAGGCGGTGTTCGCCGGGTTGCCGCACGCGGGCAGCAGCACCAGCACGAGGCCGAGGAGCAGGAAGGCGAAGCGCGCCATCGAGCGAATGCTAGCAGCAGCCACGCGTCACCTCTAATTCTTGCCGCTCTTCGACGGAGCCGCGGGCGCTCCCTCGAGCTTGGGCACCGCCGACTGGACGCGGATGGTTTTCTGCTTGACAAGAGTCGGCGGCGGCGCGCCCACCTTGACCTCCTGCCCGTTGATCTTCGTCGGCGGCGCCAGCGGCTTGCCGTCGAGCCCCATCCCCGGCGCCGGCGGCGGCGCGAACCCCGCCTTGAGCGGCCCGCCGCCGTCGTTGGCCTTCACCCCGCGCGGCCGCTCCCAGGGGATCTCGTCGAGCGGCTGATCCTTCGTGACCGCGTACATGAAGCGCGCCCACATCGGCACCGACAGCATGAACGACGCGTCCTTGTACCCGAGCTGCCGCTCGTACTTGTCGTCGCCGATCCAGGCGGTCGTCATCCAGCGCGAGGTGTAGCCGATGAACCAGACGTCGGAGGTGCGGCTCGACGTCCCCGTCTTCCCGGCGGAGACGACCTTGGTGGCGCGGATCGGCTGCGAGTGGCCGACGGTGACGATCTCGCGCAGCAGCTTCGACGTGAGCCAGGCGGTGCGCGGGTCGATCGCCGGCGCCACCACCTCGCCCGCCGTCGCCGCCACCCGATCGAGGCGCTCGCCGCCGTCGAGCCAGGGGTCCTCGGCGCGCGTGTAGTCCTCGACCACCCGCCCATTCCTGTCGAGCAGCCGCCGCACCGTCACCGGCGTGATGGGCTTGCCGTTGCGCGCGAACACCGCGAAGGCGCGCGTGATCTCGTCGACGTGGACGCAGGAGGCGCCGAGCGCGAGCGAGGTGCAGACCTCCTTCTCGCACTTCGGCGAAGTGATGAGCGGCGAGGCGATCCCCAGGCGGTGCGCCCAGGCCTCCACGTCCTTGGCGCCGAGCACGCGGAAGATCTCCACCGACGGCGGGTTCTTCGACCAGACCAGCGCGCGCTCGAGCGAGACCTGCACGTTGTAGCTGCCGTCGATGTTCTGCGGGATCCAGAGCTCGCCGGTGTTGGGGTCGATCTCGGTCTTGGGCTTGTCGTTCCACAGCGTGTTGAAGTCGTAGCCGCGGTCGAGCGCCAGCGAGTAGTAGATGGGCTTGTAGGCCGACCCCGGCTGGCGGCAGGCCTGGGTCACGCGGTTGAACTCGCTGCGATCGAAGTCGTCGCCGCCGGCCATCGCCAGCGTGTAGCCGGTCTGGTGATCGAAGCTGTAGATCGCGCCCGAGACGCGCGGCGTCTGCTCGAGGGCCAGCTCGACGACCTTCGGCGGCTTCCGCGTCACCTCGGGGAGCCAGGCGCTCTCGCCCTGCTCGTCGTAGATGAATTCTGTAAAGCGAGAAGTCTTCGAGCGGTGCGCCCAGCGCACCCAGACCACGTCGCCCTTCTTGAGCGCCGCCGTCGCCGCCTCGATGGTCTTGTCGTTGGTGGCGTCGCCCGCCGAGTAGGGCGCGGCCCAGGTCATGTTGGCGATCGGCAGCGGGTAGACCTTGCCGCCGACGCGCACCTGCGCGCCCGTCGCCGCCACCTTCTCGACGAGCCCCAGATAGAGCCGCTCCTCCTCGAGCGGCCCGTCGCCGTAGAGGTCGGCGGCGCGCGCGCGGAAGCGGGCCGCCTGCCCCTCGTTCAGGCGCGCCTCGGGGCCGCGCCACCCCTGGCGCTTGTCGAGCTTGCGCGCGGCGGCGTCGACGTTCTCCTGCGCCACGACGTCGACCCACGGCACGATGGTCGTCTCGACGCGCCAGCCGCCCTCGAGGAGCGACTTCGCCCCGAGGCGCTTCTGCAGCTCGCGACGGACGTGCTCCGAGAAGTAGGGCGTCACCGCGCGGAAGGCGTCCTTGCGCGGGTGGGCGACGACCGGCTTCGCCTTCCAGGGCTCGGCCTCGGCCTTCGGCAGGACCCCCGCGTCGACCATCGCGTCGAGCACAGTGTTGCGCCGCTCGGCCGCCGCCTTGTCGTCGGAGAGCGGGTTGTCGCGCGAGGGCGCGCGGGCGAGGCCTGCGATCAGCGCCATCTCGCCGAGGTCGAGCTCCCAGACGTCCTTGTCGAAGTAGCGCCGCGTTGCCGACTGCACGCCGTAGGCGCCGGCCCCGAGGAATATGTGATTGACATAAAGCGAGAGGATGTCGCGCTTGTCGTACTTGGCCTCGAGGCGCCGCGCGAAGATGGCCTCTTTGAGCTTGCGCGAGAAAGTGCGCTCGGGGCTGAGGAAGGCCTTGGCCACCTGCTGCGTGATCGTCGAGCCGCCCTGGGTGACGCCGCCCGCGCGCAGGTTGGCGACGAAGGCGCGCGCCATGCCGCGCAGGTCGAGCCCGCCGTGCTGGTAGAAGCGGCGGTCCTCGATGGCCACGAAGGCGTCGAGGAGCCGCTGCGGGACGCGGTCGATGGCGATGACCTCGCGCCGCTCGTTGGCGAGCTCGGCGATGACGGTGCCGTCCTGCGCGACGAAGGTCGTCACGCCGGGCGCGGTCTTGGCGTAGGAGGCGAGGTCGGGCACCGCCGGGAGCTGCTTGGCGAAGTGCACGTAGAGCCCGACGCCGCCACCGACGGCGAAGCAGAGCACCGCGACGAACACAAAGGCGTACAGCTTCACCAGCCAGTAGAAGAGCCCACCGTCGGAGGGATTGACGACGTGGACGCGTTCGCGGGCGGGGGCGGTCATCGCGGAGTCGGGCGCGGGGCCGGAGGCTGAGTCTACGCGCCGCTAGTTGCGCGCGCCAGGCGTCGGCGTCGTCGGGAGCGCGAAGTCCGCTTCGTTGTTGTTGGTGTCGCGCCCGTTCGGCGTGCGCGCCATCGACTTGCCCGGCTGCGGCAGCGTCTTCACCACGCCCTCGACGAAGGGGTTGTTGGCCGAGCCCCACCCGGCGCTGTCGACGAGCGCGCCGCCCGCGTCGCGGATGCCGACGGCGCCGCCCTGATCGCCGAGGCCGGTGCCCATCGCGAAGGCCTGCTGCTTGGTGCCCGAAGCGACGAGCCAGTAGCCGCCAGCGGTGACGGTGCCGCTCAGCGGGGCGAGCTCGGAGGTGTCGTTGGGCGTCGAGTTCGTCGCCGCGCGGTACTTCAGCGACGCGCCGTTCAGGACCACCGAGTTGGGGCAGGGGTTGTAGAGCTCGACCCACTCGTCGTCGGAGCCGCCGAAGCCGGTGACCTGAATCTCGTTCACCACCAGGCTGCCGACGCCGCAGCCGCCCGTCGAGAGATCGGACGTGGCGCCGCGCAGATCGCCGGCGCGGGCGAGATCCTCGACCCCGAGATCCTCGAGGAGCGACAGCTCGCGCTGATTGTCGGGCGGCGAGCGCCCCGACGCGCAGGCGGCGGCAAAGGTGGCGGCGGCGACGAGGGCGAGCGAGGAGCGGCGACGCACGCCCCATCGTACCATCGCCTCAGTCGAGGTCGAACCCGGGATCGACCGACGGCGGCTCGCTGGGGGCGGCGGGCGCCGACGGCGACGGGAGCTCCGACGCCGAGGCCTCGAGGACCGCGGCCACCCCGACGGCGAGCGCCTCGTCCGCGGTGGCCTCGAAGTCGGCCAGCGCCACCGGCCGCCCGACGCCACCGCCGGAGAGCGCGACCAGCGGCCCCTTCGGCGCGCCGTTCGGCGACGGCGCGTCGCCGGCGTCGACCCAGTAGGCGTCCTCGGTGCGATCGACGTCGAGGTGGACGTGGACGCCGTTCGGGTAGTAGCCGACCCCGACGGGGTGGAAGCGCCCGCGCAGCCAGGCGATCAGCGCCTCGTTCTTCACGCCGACGACGCGGAAGTCGATGGCGCTCGCGGTGAGGTGGCGGCTGTGCGCGCGCGTGCAGTAGGCCTTCGGGCGGTAGCCGCTGAAGATCTCGACGCGGTGGCCGGCGTAGTGGCGGCCGACCTCGTAGAGGACGCGGCCGAGGCGCGCGTCGACGCGGTGCTGCTTGCCGGTGTGCCAGCAGCGGAGCAGGCGCGTGAGCTCCTTGTCGGCGCTCTTGCGCGGCTTGCCGTTCGCCTCGTACGGGCGGAACTGCAGCGACTCGTTGAGGTTGACCGCGTGCAGCTCGATCGACGGGAAGAGCGGCGCGGTCGACTTGCGCCGCGTCACCGACGGGGGCGGCGGCGTCTTCGCGGGCGCGCGCTGGAGCGGCTTGGCGATGCGCGCCTGAGCCGCGGGCGGCGCCTTCGCGGCGGGCGCCTTTCCGGCCATCCCGAACGCGGAGGCGGGCGGCGGCTTGCCCGCCTGCGCCGTCGCCGCCGTCCACGAGAGGCCAAGGCCCACCATCAAACCGAGCGCTCGCCGCATGCGATCCAAAGTGCCGGACCACCCACACCGCGCAACTTTTCGCGCTATCTTCCGCGTCCCATGCTGCTCGTCGAGACGTTCCCGGTCGGCGACTTCGAGTGCAACTGCTCGATCATCGCGTGCGGAGACACCAAGGAGGCGATCGTCGTCGATCCCGGCGGGGACCCCGATCGCATCCTCGACGTCATCCGCCACTACGACCTCACGGTGAAGTGGGCGGTGCACACGCACGCGCACCTCGATCACATCGCCGCGACGCGCGACGTGAAGGAGGCGACGGGCGCCACCATCGCGCTCCACCGCGACGACACATTTCTGTATGACGGATTTTCGATGCAGGCAAAGATGTTCGGCTGGACGGTGCGGCCGGTGCTCCCCGTCGAGCACTGGCTGGAGGACGGGCAGACGATCTCGTTCGGCAAGCGCGGCACGCGGGTGCTGTTCACCCCCGGCCACACGCCGGGCTCCTGCTGCTTCCACCTCGTCGACGAGGCGCAGCGCGAGGAGCTGCTCTTCTCGGGCGACACGCTGTTCGCGCGCTCGATCGGGCGGACTGATCTGCCGGGCGGCGATTTTCCGACTATCGAAAAATCGATCCGCGAGCGGCTCTACACGTTGAGCCCCGACGCCAAGGTGATCCCGGGGCACGGGCCGCCGACCACCATCGGCGACGAGGCGACGCGCAACCCGTTCGTCCGCGCCGGGAAGGGGTTCTAGATGGACGCCAGCTTCACGATGCCGCCGCGCCTCGAGCTCGCCCGCACCCCGACGCCGCTCCGGCCGCTGGCGCGCGCCGCCGGCGCCTTCGGGCTGCGCGAATTTTTTGTCAAGCGCGACGACCTCACCGGCTCGACGCTGAGCGGGAACAAGGTGCGCAAGCTCGAGTTCCTCCTGGCGGCGGCGCGCGCCGAGGGCGCCGACACGGTGGTGACCTGCGGCGGCGAGCAGTCGAACCACTGCCGCGCGACGGCCATCGCCGCCGCCGAGCAGGGGATGGCCAGCGTCCTCATGCTGCGCACCGACGACCCGACGCGCCCGCCGGCGACGGAGGCCAACATCCTCCTCGACCGCGTGGTCGGCGCCGAGATCCGCTGGGTGAGCCGCGAGGAGTACCGCCGCCGCGCCGAGATCTTCGACGAGATCGCCGCCGGCCTGCGCGCGCGCGGGCGCAAGCCCTACGTCATCCCCGAGGGCGGCTCGAACGCGCTCGGGTCGTGGGGCTACGTCGCCTGCGTCGACGAGCTGGCGGAGCAGCTCGGGCCGGGGCCGGCCACGATCGTGTACGCGACGGGCTCGGGCGGGACCGGCGCCGGCCTCCTCCTCGGCGTGAAGCTGCGCCAGCTCCCCTGGCGCGTCGTCGGGGTCAACGTCTGCGACGACCGCGACTACTTCGTGAGGGCCATCGGGACCATCGTCGAGGAGGCGATCCGCCGCTGGTCGCTGCCGATCCAGTTCGCGCGCGAGGAGATCGAGATCCTCGACGGCTACGTCGGCCGCGGCTACGCCAGGTCGCGTCCCGAGGAGCTGGCCGCGCTGCGCGATCTGGCGCGCCTCGAGGGCGTGGTCCTCGATCCGGTCTACACCGGGAAGGCCTGGTTCGGGCTGCGCTCCGAGCTCGAGCGCGATCGCCGCGCCTTCGGCGAGCGCGTGGTCTTCGTCCACACCGGCGGGCTGCCGGGGCTGCTCGCCAAAGCGGGCGAGCTCGCCCCGCTGCTTTAGCGCTAGACATGATTTTAGGGGCGCTGGGGGCGCTGGGCTCCTCGTTCACCTGGGCGTTCGCCTCGGCGCGCTACGCCCAGGCGTCGCGCGTCGCCGGCGCGGCGCGGGTCAACCTCCTGCGCGCGCTCACCGTCGCCCCGCTCTACGCCGCCTACGCGCTGGCCACGCGCGGCCCGTCGCACGCCGTCGACGGCATCTCGCGCGGCGTCGTCGGCTGGCTCACGGTGTCGGTGCTCTGCTCGTACGCCATCGCCGACAACCTCTTCTTCGCCGCCGCGCAGCGCGTGGGCGTCTCGACGGCGCTGTCGATCGCGTCGATCTACCCGATGTGGTCGGCGATCTACGGCGCGGCGGTGCGCGGCGAGGCGCTCTCCCCGCTGCGCGCCGGCGGGATGGTTCTCTGCATCGGCGGCGTGATCGCGCTCGTGCGCCTGGCCCGCGGCTCGCGCGCCGAGGCGGCGGTGATGCGCGTCGACGCCTGGGGCCTCCTCCTCGCCTTCTTCACGTCGTTCCTGTGGGCCGGCAACACCATCTCCATCAAGCTCGGCGGCGACGGGCTCGACGTCGCGCAGGTGAACGCCACGCGCTTCACCATCGCCGCGCTGCTGCTGGGCGCGCAGATCGTCGCGCTCCGCCCGCCGGCCCCGACGAAGCCGCTCGGCAGCGTCTGGGTCGGGCTGCTCCCGGCCATCGGCGCCGACGCGGTCTGCGGCTCGATCTTTTACGTCTACGGTTTATCCCACACCGACCTGGCGGTCGGCGCGACGCTCTCGTCGCTGTCGCCGCTCATCTCGGTCCCCTTCGCCATCGCGCTCGGCGAGGAGCGCTGGAGCGCCCCGCGCGCCCTCGCCATCACTGCCACCGTCGGGGGCATCGCCCTCCTCGTCGGCGCCACGCCATAGGAGGCCCACATGCCCGCGTCCTGGGAGCAGAGCTACAACGTGTACATGGTGACGATGGACGGCGCGCCCGCGGCCATCCTCGTCGATCTCGCCGCCGCCGGGCACGTCCCGCTGGCGTCGCACCCGCTCAGGCTGCAGATCCGCGTGCCGATGCTGAAGCCGCGCGCGGACGGCCTGCGCGACGGCGCCGAGCTGGAGGCGCTCGGCGCGCTCGAGGATCGCTTCTGCGAGGCGCTCGAGGAGCAGTGCGACGCCATCAGCGTCGGCCACGTCATCCACGGCGGCGCCACGACGATCTTCTTCTACGCGCCGGAAAAGGCGCGCGCCGCGCTCGAGGATCTGCCGTCGCTGATGGACGACCCCGGCGACTACGACCCCGAGTGGCTCGTCGAGGAGGACCCCGAGTGGTCCCTCTACTCCGAGTTCCTCTACCCCGACCCGATGTCGATGCAGCAGATCCTCAACCGGCAGCTGATCGAGACCTTCGTCGAGGGCGGGGACGATCTGGCGGCGGCGCGCCCCGTCGACCACCGGGCCTATTTTCCGTCCATCGCAAAAGCGACCGACGCGCGGCGCGCGCTCGCCGACGCCGGGTTCGAGGTCGCCGATCCCGGGACGCCCGACGAGGAGGGGCGGGTGGCGCTCGACTTCACGCGCTCGGACCCGCTCGCCGACGGGCGCCCCGACGAGTTCTGCCAGGAGATCTTCGAGCTCATCGATCCCTTCGAGGGCGAGTACGACGGCTGGGGCGCCATCCACGTGAAGGCGAACGCCTAGCGAACGGCTAGAATCGCGAGGCGATGGTCCCGTCGGCGGCGACGGCCGCCGAGCTCAGCCCATCCAGGTAGGCGCGCCAGCCGCCGGTGATCGTCGAGGCCCGCGCGGCGCGCGCCAGATCCACACGAGGAGCGTGTCGTCGTCGCAGAGGATGGCCGCCTCGCGCCCGTCGGCGCGCACGGCGATCGAGCGCACCGGCCCGCGACAGCGCGGCCCGATCGCCGTGGTGCGGCCGCTGTCGACGTCCCACAGCCGCGCCGTCCCGTCCTGCGCCGCGGTGATCAGCGCGCGCGCGCCCGGCACCACCGCCGCCGCGCGCACGCGATCGCGGTGACCGACGAGCGGCCGCCACGCCCCGCCCTCGGGCGTGAGCAGCCCGACCTCCGCGCGCCCCCACGCGGCGACGAGCCCGTCGTCGATCCAGAGCGCCGCCTCCGGCTCGAGGCCAGCGACGGGCACGCTGCGCAGCCCGCCGACGAGCGGGCGCCACAGCGCCAGCTGCCCCGCGGTGAGCCGCACCAGCGCGTCGCGCCGCGCCGCCACCGCCATCGCCGCGCCGTCGGGATCGAGGCAGCTGCGGCTCCCCGCGCCGCTCGTCGGATAGACACAAATTCGATGCGACGCGTCCGAGAGCGCGACCCAGCCGGCGCCCGCCGTCGCCGCGACCGGCGCCTGGTCGAGCTCCGCGATGCGCGTTACCCCGCTCCCGTCGGCGTGCGCGCGCGAGACGCTGTCGGTCGTGGCGAAGACCACGTCGTCGCCGTCGAGCGGCGCGGCGACCTTCACGCCGCCGGCGACGATGGACGCGCTCTGCTTCGTCACGTCGAAGCTGCGGAAGGCGCTCCACTCGCCGCCGGTGAAGAGGTAGCGGCCGCTCGACGAGAAGAAGAGCTGATCGCGCGGCCGCGCCAGCCCGATCCGGCGCACGCTGCCGTCGTCGAGCGCGAGCAGCACCGCGTCCCCTTGTCGGGTCGTTCCGGCGAAGAGCGCGCCCGCCGGCGACGCCATCAGCGACAAGAGCGGCTCCGCGAGCGGCACCACCCGCGCCGGTCCGTCGGGGCGGTGGAAGAGCCGCGTCGCGCGATCCTCGCCGACCACCGCGATCCAGTCGCCGTCGGGCGAGAGCTCGATGGCGCTGCAGGTCGCGGGGGTACGCAGCCAGGCGACGAGGCGCTCGCGCCTCCAGAGCCGCGCGCCGTCGGCGTGGCAGCTCGCCACCAGGCCGTGATGGCCCGGCACCGCCGAGAGCACGCGCGGCACGTCGCGCGGCACCTCGACGACGCGCGAGCCGGACGGCTCGAACAGCTGGAAGCCGCGCCCGAGCGGCAGCGCCACGCCCGCGCTGAACACCGCCACCGCCACCGGCCGCGAGGCGCTGAGCGGCCGCGCAGCGACGGTGAGCGCGCCGGGCGAGCGCGCCTCGGTCTCGCGCTCGTCGGCGGCGATCGAGAAGGTCGAGGCGCCGCCCTGGAGCTCGCGGATGTCGATGCCGATGCGTTCGCCGATCTCGCTCTCGGTCCACGTCGTCGTGTCCCACACCCAGACCTCGCGCAGGCCGATCTCGGCGAGGAGGTGCGTGCCCGGGCGCGCCAGCAGCGTCGTGACCGGCCGGCCGCCGCGCTCGCCCGGCCTGCCCGCCGACAGGCGGCGCTCCTGCATGCTGACGAGGTCGTTCACCACGAGGGCGCCGTTCTCGTCGCGCACCACCACCGCCGGCGGATCGACGAGGGCCACCGGCGGCGCCTCGCCCCAGCTGCGGGTCGTCAGCACCCGCTCGCCGCTCTGCCAGTCGTAGACGCGCACCTCGGTCCCGCGCGTGCCGCCGTTCGTCGTCCAGAGCGCGACGTACGGCCCCTCCATCGTGAGCTGCCCGACGAGCGCGGCGCCCGGCCAGACGTGACGGAAGCGCTCGCGGCCGGTGGCGAGCTCGATCACGCGCGCCACCTCGCCGGAGGCATCGAGGTAGTGCCTCCCGTTCGCGGTGAAGGCGCTCGAGCCCTCGAGGCGCTCGCGGGCGACGACGTGCGTGGCCACGCCGAGCCCGGCCGCCTCGACGGCGAGCGCGTGCGCCGTCGGATACTCGGGGGCGCGCTCGTCGAGGAGCTTCAGCCAGGCGACGGCGGCGGTGGGATCGCGATCGACTAGGCTGCGCGCCTGCGCGACGACCAGGCGGCGCGTGCGCTCCTCGGCGGTGTCGCGCGCGCGCAGGATGCTGCGGAGCGCGAGCGCGCCGGCGACGACGGCGATCACCGCGAAGGCGCCGGCCAGCGCCACCAGCGCGCGGTGGCGACGGACCCACCGCCCGGCGAGGCTGGCGAGCGTGTAGCGATGCGCCGACACCAGCTGCCCGGCGAGGTACCGCCGCAGATCGTCGGCCAGCGCGGCGGCGCCCGCGTAGCGTCGCGCCGGATCGCGCGCCATCGCCCGCTCGACGATGGTCACCAGCTCGGGCGGCAGCGACGAGGCGCTCGCGGCGAGCGGGCGCGGCGGGCGGCGCAGGACGTCGCCGACGATCGCCGTCGCCGTCGAGCCCGCGTAGGGCGGCGCGCCCGCGAGCGCGTGGTAGAGCAGCGCGCCGATGGCGTAGACGTCGCTGCGCTCGTCGCACCCCTGCCCCGCCGCCTGCTCGGGCGCCATGTAGGCGGGCGTCCCGAGGATGCTCCCGGAGACCGTCGCCGTCCCGTCGACGCCGTGCTCCAGCTCGCCCGCCGCGGCGTCGGCCTCGTCGTAGCGCTGCTTGCCCATCCCCCAGTCGATCAGCACCGTCTCGCCGAACGGCCCGACGAGGACGTTGGCCGGCTTGATGTCGCGGTGGAGCACGCCGAGCGCGTGCGCGTAGGCCATCGCCTGGGCGATGCGGAGGACGTGCGGCACGAACGCCAGCCGCGCCTCCGTCGACGGCGCCTCCGCCACGAGCGCGTCGAGCGCGCGCCCCTCGACCAGCTTCATGGCGATGAAGGGCGTGCCGTCGGGCCAGACAGGAATGGTCGCCGGGTGCTGCAGCGACGAGGCGATGCAGGCCTCGCGGAGGAAGCGGGCGTCGTGGTCGCGCCCGCGCACGAGGAGCTCCTTGATGGCGACGCGCCGCCCGAGCCGCACGTCGATCGCCTCGAGGATCCGGCCCACCCCGCCGCGAGCGCGCTCGCCGACGATGGCGTAGGCGTCGCGCTCGACGACGGGGAGGTCGTCGAGCGACGACGCGAACGGCGCCGGGGCGGCGGGCGTCACGCCCTCGTCAGTACCACGTCAGCGCGGCGGCGTGACGATCTTGGTGCCGGCCGGCGGGGTGAAGCGGAACTTCGCGTCGTCGACGCCGGCGTTCACCTTCACGTTGGCGAACTTCAGGCGGTTGGTGCCGCCCTGCTGGTCGTAGATGACGGTCTCCTTCACCTGCCCCGTCTTCGGGTCGGCGACGAACAGGAGGTAGCGGTAGGCCGTCGTCGCCGCCTTGGGGACCATCTTCAGGACGACGTCCTCGGGGCCGCCCACGCCCTCTACGGTGGTGACGGTGGCGTCGAACTCGTCCGCCAGCTTGCCCTCGCCGACGAGGAAGGAGACCTGCGCCGGCAGCGTCGACGAATTCATCGACTGCTTGAACGCCTGCGCGTCCTCCTCCTCGTAGACCCAGAGGGTCTTGCCGTCGGCGACCATCAGCTTCTTTTCCGGCTTGACATAATCCCAGCGCATCTTGCCCGGCTTCTTGAGGAAGACCTCGCCGGCGGCGCGCTTGGGGCGGCCGCCGACGCCGGACTCGATGGTCTGCTCGAACGACGCCGAGAGCTCCTTGGTGGCGTCGTAGAACTTCTGGATCTTGGCGACGACCTCGTTCGCCTGATTCGCCGAGGTGACGGGAGGCGCAGCGAACAGGCCGAGCGAGACGGCCAGCGCGATGAACGGGTGCATCATGGAACTATAGACGCACCACTACGGGGTTCTATTGCTCATATCGCCTGCGCCAGAACCTCGCGCGGCTTCGAGCCGTTGGCCGCGCCGACGATGCCCTCGCGCTCCATCCGCTCGACCATGCGCGAGGCGCGGTTGAAGCCGATCTGCAGCCGCCGCTGGATCATCGACACCGAGGCGTTGCGCGTCTCGCACACGATCCGCACCGCCTGATCGTAGAGCGGGTCGGCCCCCTCGTCGTCGGGCAGCCCGGTGCCGCCCGCCTCCTCGCCGTCTTCATCGCGCGGCTTGAGGATGTCCATGTCGTAGACCGGCTTGCCCTGCTTCTGCAGATGCGCCACCAGCCGCTTGACCTCGTCGTCGGAGACGAAGGCGCCGTGGATGCGGCGCAGCGCCTGCCCGCGATCGGTGAACAGCATGTCGCCGTTGCCGAGGAGGTTCTCGGCGCCCTGCTGATCGAGGATGGTGCGCGAGTCGATCTTCGACGCCACCTGGTAGCCGATGCGCGACGGGAAGTTCGCCTTGATGAGGCCGGTGATCACGTCCACCGACGGGCGCTGCGTCGCGACGATGAGGTGGATGCCGACCGCGCGGGCCTTCTGCGCGATGCGCGCCACCGACGTCTCGACGTCCTTCGGCGCGACCATCATGAGGTCGGCGAACTCGTCGATGACCACCACGATGTAGGGCAGCTTCTTCGGCGGAGGCTCGGCCGCCGCGGCCGCAGCAGCCGCAGCAGCGTGCGCCGCCGAGATCTCCTCGCGCACGTCCGAGGTGACGACGCCGCCCGCCGCGGCCACCGCCTCCTCCGTCGCGTCGACCTCGACCTCGTCCTTGGTCCCGTCGTCGTTGGTGACGTAGACCTTGATCTTCGCCGGCGTCGGCGCGGGAGGCGGCTCGGCGAGCTGCTTCTCGACCTTTTTATTGTAAGACACCAAATCGCGCACCCCGGCCTTCGAGACGAGCTCGTAGCGACGCTCCATCTCCTCGACGGCCCAGCGCAGCGCCAGGTTCGCCTTCTTGGGGTCGGTGACCACCGGCAGGAGGAGGTGCGGGATGCCCTCGTAGACCGAGAGCTCGACCATCTTCGGGTCGATCATGATCATGCGCACCTCGTCGGGCGTGGCGTGCATGAGCACCGACGCGATCATGCCGTTGACGCCGACCGACTTGCCCGAGCCGGTGGTGCCGGCGACGAGGAGGTGCGGCATCTTCGCGAGGTCGACGGCGACCGGCGTCCCGGAGATGTCCTTGCCGAGCGCCATCGTCAGCTTGGACTTCGCCTTCTGCACCTCGGAGTCGCCGAGGACGTCGCGCAGGTAGACCATCGCGCGCTTCTTGTTCGGCACCTCGATGCCGACGGACGACTTGCCCGGGATGGGCGCGACGATGCGCACGCGCAGCGCCGCGAGCGCCATCGCGAGGTCGTTCGACAGACCGGTGATCTTCGACAGCTTGGTCCCAGCCGCCGGCACGAACTCGTACATCGTGACGACGGGGCCGGGGTGGATCTCCTGCACCTGCCCGCGCACGCCGTAGTCGGCGAGCGTGCGCTGCAGCTTGTCGGCGAGCGAGAGCATCTCCTCGCGGCCCTGACGATCGATCTCGGCGTTCCCGTCTGGGTGCACGTCGAGGAGCTCGATGGCCGGCATGTGATAGCCGCCGGCCGCCGGGATGTAGTCGACCTTCTCCTGCTTCGGCGCCGCCGCAGCGACGGGAGCGGGCGCGGGCTTGGGCTTGGCGATGACCGGCTCGACGATGCGCGGGCCCGGCGTCGGCGCGACCGGCGCGTCGGACTCGTCGTCGCCGGCGTCCTCGTCGTCGAGCGCGGCCTGCGCCTCGGTCGGATCGTCGATGACCTCCGACGGGACGGCCTCGGCGCTCGGCGCCGCAGCGACGGGAGCCGCCTCCGCCTCAGACGCCGCCGCGACCGCTGCGCCGGCGACCACCACCGCGGCCTCGTCCGCCTTCTTGCGACGCGCGCGCGAGGGCTTCGGCTGCTGCTGGGCGTCGGTGATCACGGTGTCGTCGTCGCTGCGAGCGGTCGCGCGCTCGGCGATGACCGGCCGCGCCGCCGGCTGCTCGAGGCGGCGCGTCTCGTCGGCGGCGCGCGACCGCGCAGCGGCGGCCTCCTCGGCGGCGGCCTCGCGCTCCTCGCGGCTCGGGAAGACCGCCGTCACCGCGCGCCACAGCCAGCCGCCCGCCGCGCGGAAGGCGCGACCGACGATCGGCACCACCTGCTTCATCGACACCGGCGTCGCGAGCACCGTCGCGATCGCGAGGCCCATCACGCCGAAGAGGGCCGCCCCCGCGCGCCCCACCAGCGACGCGAGCAGCTCGGCGCCGTACTCGCCGAGGAGCCCGCCGGGCCCATAACCCCGCAGGCGCAGCCGCCCGAGCGCGAGGTGGAGCAGCACCGCGAGCGACAGCGTCCCCAGCGCCGACGCGAGCGAGGCGACCGACGCGAGCCCGAGCGGACGCCCCGTGAGGCAGCGCACAGCGACGAGCCCGAGTCCGAATGCCACGAGGTAGGAGCCGACACCAACGAGTGCATAGACGGCGAGCCCGACCGTCGCACCGCACGGCCCCATGAGCGTGCCATGGCCGACCTGGAGCGAGATGACGCTGAGACCGACGAAGAGGGCCAGCCCGAGGAGGACGATGCCCACGACCTCGCGGCCACGGCCGCTGTGGGTCGTCGACGAGGGTGCTCGAGTCGCTGCCGTTGCCGTTGCACGCGCCATGCGGGGGGCTCCGTATGCTGAGTCAGGCGTGTCCTACATGTAGGACCTTACCACACGTGCACCCCCTGTCAAAGAAATGGCGACCGTCGCGAACGGCCCGGCGTAAAATGGAGAACTCTCGATCATGACTCGCCTTTTCGCGCTAGCCGGAATCGTGCTCGGCGTCGTGGGATGCGGCGTTCCGGAGGAGATCTATAAGGCCCGGACGCTCGAGCTCGACAAGTGCCGCCAGGAGCTCACGCGCAACGAGGCGGACCTCCAGGCGGCGCGCAACCGCCTCGAGGAGGAGGCGGGCGCCCGTGAGCGCGCCGTGACCGTCGAGACCGAGTACATGAAGCTGAAGCGCGACCTCAACGCGACCGAGCGTCAGCTCGAGGAGCTCAAGCGCGCGCGCGTCTGGTCGGAGCAGCGCACGAGCGTCTATCGCCTGCTGCGCGAGCGCCTCGCGCCGATGGCCAAGGACAACACCGTCGAGCTCGTGGTGCGCGCGAACCGGATGCTGGTGACGCTGCCCGAGTCGGCGCTCTTCGATCCGGGGCGCGCCGAGCTGAAGCCGACGGGAGAGCCGCCGCTGCGCGCGGTCGCCACCGTGCTGCGCGAGGTCGTCGATCGCGACTTTCTCGTCGCTGCGCACACCGACAACGTGCTCGTGAAGGGCTCGCCGTTCCGCTCGAACTGGGAGCTCTCGACGGCGCGCGCGGTGGCGGTGGTGCGCTTCCTCCAGGCCGAGGGCGTCGATCCGCGACGGTTGGGGGCGGCCGGCTTCTCGGAGTTCGATCGCCTCGTCAACAACGAGACGCCCGAGCACCGCGCCCAGAACCGCCGCGTCGAGATCGTGGTGCAGCCCCGGAAAGAGGAGCTGCCGTCGATCGACACGCGCGATCCGAAGGAGGGGCCGGCGGCGCCGCCGCCGATCGTCTCGCCGCCGCAGACGGAGGCGCCGGTCAGCCAGCGTCAGCGACGGGAGGGCTCGGGCACGGCGACGGCGAGGAGCACCGAGGCTCCGGCGGCGAGCCCGGCGGCGACGAGGAACGGGACGCGCGGGCCGTACGCCGTGGCCAGCCAGCCGAAGCCGAACGACGCCGGGAGGGCCGCCACGCCGACGACGGCGTGGTAGGCGCCGAACGCGCCGCCGCGGCGGCCGGCGGGCGAGAGGTCGGCCACGAGCGCCTTCTCGGTGCCCTCGACGAGCGCGTAGTAAAAACCGTAGACAACAAAGAGCGACCAGACCTGCCACGGGTCGGTGGCCTCGCCGAAGCCGACGTAGGTGAGCGCGTAGACCGCCCAGCCGACGACGACGAGGCGCTTGCGGCCGAGGCGATCGGAGAGGGCGCCGCCCCACGTCGAGAAGAGCGCCTTGATCGCGTTGTGCAGCATCCAGAGGACGGGGATCGCCGCGCGCGGGACGCCGAGCTGCTGCGCGCGCAGGAGGAGGAAGGCGTCGGAGGCGTTGCCGAGCGCGAAGAGGGCGAGCGCGCCGAGGTAGGTGCGGAGGGCGGGGTTGGGCCCGGCGCGGTTCCCTTCGGGAGCGGGAGCGGGAGCGGGAGCGGGAGCGGGGTCGGACTCACGGACGCCGAAGATGAGCGCGAGCATGGCGATCGCGCCGGGGATCGCCGCCAGCAGGAACACCGTCGTGAGCGGCAGCGCGAGCGGGCCGAGCAGCACGAACGCCAGCGCCGGGCCGACGACGGCGCCGGCGTTGTCCATCGCGCGGTGGAAGCCGAAGGCGCGGCCGCGCAGCTCGGGGGGCGTCCCGTCGGCGAGGAGCGCGTCGCGCGGCGAGGAGCGCACGCCCTTTCCGATGCGGTCGACGACGCGCACCGCGAGCACCATCCACACCGCCGTCGCCAGCCCGACGAGCGGCCGGACCAGCGACGAGAGGCCGTACCCGGCGATGACCAGCGGCTTCTTGTGGCGCGCGCGATCGGCGAGGCGCCCCGAGACGAGCTTGAGGAGCGCTGCGGTCGCCTCCGCCGCGCCCTCGACGAGCCCGATGCCCGCGGGCGTCGAGCCGAGCGAGGCGAGGAACATCGGCAGGAGGGGGATGATCATGTCGCTCGAGGCGTCCGTCGCCAGCGACACGATCCCCAGCGCGAGGACGTTCCTCGGGAGCTTTTTTGTCAATCGAGATCGCCCTCGGCTTCGTCCTCGTCGGCGACGGCGGCGTCGTCGTCCTCGAGGAGCTCGAGCTCCTCGGCGGTGGCGTCCTCGGCGACGTCCTCACGCTGCTCGACGGGCGCCGCCTCCGAGGCGGCCTCGACCGGCGCCCCGAAGTAGCGCACCACCGCCTCCGCCGCCGCCACCGTCATCCCCGGCGCGCGCGCCAGCTCCTCGACGGTGGCCTCGCGGATCTTGCGCAGCGACCCGAACGACTTCAGGAGCTCGCGCTTCCGCTTCTGCCCCACGCCCGGCACGTCCTCGAGCGCCGAGCGCAGCGTGCGCCGCCGCCGCAGCTTCTTGTGGAAGGTCACCGCGAACCGGTGCGCCTCGTCGCGCACGCGCGACAGGAGGAACAGCTCCGCCGAGTTCGGCCGGAGCGCGATGGGGTCCTTCGCCCGCGCGGTGAACACGCGATCGGGCTGCTTCTCGACGGGCTCGTGCCCGGTCTGCGGCCCCGCCGCCTCCGGCCCGACGGCGCGCTCCTTCGCCAGCGCGACCACGTCCATCCCGTTCATCCCGGTGTCGATGCGCGCGTCGCGCAGCGCCGCCATCGCCGACGAGAGCTGCCCCTTGCCGCCGTCGATCACCAGGAGGTCGGGCACCGCCCACCCCTTGCGCTCGTCGTTCTCGTCGGCCTCCTTCGACCGTCGGAAGCGCCGCGAGATGACCTCGTACATCGACGCGAAGTCGTCGTTCGCCGAGGTCTTCACCTTGAACGTGCGGTACTCGCTCTTCACCGGCTCGCCGTCGACGAACACCACCATCGACGCCACCGTCGCCGTCCCCTGGATGTGCGAGATGTCGAAGCACTCGATGCGCCGCGGGATGCGCTTGAGGCTGAGGCGGTTCTGGAGCTTCCCGAGCGCCGCCTCCATGTCCTCGGTCTTGTTGCGCCGCGTGACGAACGACGACGCCGCGTTCTTCTCCGCCAGCACCACCAGCTGCCGCCGCGCCCCGCGCTGCGGCGTCAGCACCTCGCACTTCTTTTCTCGTCTATCAGAAAGCCACTCGCCCTTCACCGCCGCGTCGTCGATGGCGATCGGCAGCAGCACCTCGTCGGGGATCTGCGCCCCGAGATCGTAGTAGAGCGACACGAACGACGACAGCACGTCCTCCGTCGGGAACTCCTGCCCGCGGAAGCTGAAGTTGCGCCGCCCGAGGAGCTTGCCGTGCCGCACGTGGAGGACCACGATCTCGACGGCGTCGCCCTCGCGGTACAGGCCCAGCACGTCCTGATCGCGCTGATCGGCCATCACCACGCGCTGCGCCTCGAGCGTCTTCTCGAGCGCGCTGATCTGATCGCGCACCGACGCGGCGACCTCGTACTCCATCGCCACCGCCGCCTCCTTCATGCGCCCCTTCAGCCGGGCGATGAGGTCCTGGTCCTTCCCCTCGAGGAAGAGCGACACGTCGTCGACCTGCTTGCCGTACTCCTCGGGCGGGATGGGGAACACGCAGGGCGCGTCGCAGCGCTTGATCTGGTACTGCAGGCAGGGGCGCTTGCGCGAGTTGAGGACGTGGTCGGTGCAGGTCCGCAGCTTGAAGTGGCGGTTCACCAGCGACAGCGTCGCGCGGCACGACGTCGCCGAGTGGTAGGGGCCGAAATAGCGCGCGCCGTCCTTGCCGATGCGGCGCGTGACCTCGAGGCGCGGATAGCGCCCGCGCGGGTCGAGGCGCAGCACCAGGAAGTTCTTGTCGTCGACGAGCTTCACGTTGAAGCGCGGCTGGTGCTGCTTGATGAGGTTGTTCTCGAGGAGCAGCGCCTCCTTCTCGGTGTTGGTGATGACGGTCTCGATGTCGCCGACGATGCGCGCGAGCAGCGGCACGAACGCGCGCGTGTCGCTCGACCTCGTGAAGTACGACCGCACGCGGTTCTTCAGCGACGCGGCCTTGCCGACGTAGATCACCTTGCCGCGGCGATCCTTCATGAGATAGACGCCGGGCTCGCCTGGCAGCTTCGCGAGGATCTCGCGCAGCCGCTTGCTCAGGCCATCGTCGTTCCCGTCGTTCCCGTCGTTCCCATCGCCGTCGCCGCCCGCGTCGAGCAGCGCGTCCGGGTCGGGTGCTCGCCCCTTCGGCATCGCGCTTCATGCTAAACCACCCGGGCCGTCGATGCCTGCCGACCCTGCCGTGTCTCGCGCCGCACGCGCCGCGCTGCTCGTCGCCATCGCCGCCGTGCTGTTCGCGCTGATGGCGGTCGTCGCCAAGAAGGCCGCCGCGCGCCTCCCCGGGCCGGAGGTGGCGTGCGTGCGGTTCCTCGTCGGGCTGGCGGCGGTCGGGGCGGTGGCGACGCGACGGCGGCTGCGCGCCCACAACTGGCGCGGCCTCTTCCTGCGCGGCGCGTTCGGCGGCGCGGCGGTGCTCTGCTACTTCCTCGCCATCCAGCACCTCCCCGTCGGGTTCGCGACGCTGCTCAACTACACCGCGCCGGTCTTCACCGCGCTCTGGGCGGCGCTCTTCCTGCGCGAGCCGATCGGCGGCGCCGCCGTCGGTGCGCTGGCGGTGACGACGGCCGGCGTGGCGCTGGTCATCGTCGGGCAGAGCGGCGACGCGCCGCCCGGGACCTACGGCTTCGGGCCGTGGCAGCTCGTCGGCGTCGGCTCGGCGATCCTCTCGGGCGCCGCCGTCGCCACCATCCGCGAGGTGCGCCGCACCGACGGGTCGTGGGAGATCTTCGCGTCGTTCTGCGTCGTCGGCGCGATCGTGACCGGCGTCCCGGCGGCGCCGCGCTGGGTGACGCCGACGCTGCCCGAGTGGGGCTGGCTCTTCGCCGTCGGCAGCATCAGCGTCGTCGCGCAGCTCCTCATGACGCACGCGCTGCGCGACGTCCGCGCCGCCGTCGCCGGCATCATCATGCAGCTCACCCCTGTCGCCGCCATCGTCCTCGGCGCGCTCCTGTTCGGCGAGCGCGCCCACGGGCTGCAGATCGCCGGCGCCGCCGTCACCCTCGTCGGGGTGAGCTGGGGCGGCTGGATCGCCAGCGCCCCGCCCTCACGCGGCGGGGGTTAGCGGGCGCACGCGATAGGTCGTTCGCTCGACGCGGCCGAGCTTGTCGCGCAGATCCTCGACGAGGGCCGCGATCGTCGACGGCGGCAGCGGCCCCTCGACGACCAGGCGCACGCCGCCCGCGTCGTCGGTGTAGCGCACGGTCACGCCGTCGACGACGAGGCGGTGGGTGCGCCAGGTGTCCTCGTCGTCGTCGCGCGGCGGGACCACCGTGTGCGCGACCGGCGGCGTGTAGCGCGCAGCCCAGGCCTCGAGATCGGGCTCGAAGCCCAGCTGCTCGCGGTGCCACGCGACCTGCCCGCGCGACCACTCGTCGTCGCGCCCGGCGACGAACGCCAGCGACGAGACCTGCCAGAGCGCGCTCGCGCGGCCGTCGGCGCGGAGGAGCGCGAACTGCGACCAGCGACGGTCGGTGAGGCGCCGCCAGGTCATCGTCGCGGGCGTGAGCGCGAAATCGTCGGGGTTGTCGCGCAGCGCGCGCCCGTCGGGGAGCTCGACCTCGCGGCGGCCGCCGCGCACGACCAGCGCGTCGCCCTCGACGACGGTGTCGTGGCCCGAGAGCCAACCGGGATCCTCACCCGCCGGCGCGAGGCGCTCGAACGCCAACGTCGTCAGATCGAGCCGGCAGACCTGCGTGCGCGCGCCGCGCGCGTCGGCGTACCCGAGGTTGCCGACGACGACGATGTGGTCCTCGACGAGCGTCGCCGAGTGGAAGTCCGTCGGCGGGAAGGCCTCGCGCGGGTAGCCGAAGATCTCGACGCCGCCGTCGGGCGCGAACAGCTGGACGTCGTTGTAGATGCAGAAGTCGGGGTCGTACGAGTCCTCGTGCTCGCCGCCGATGGCGACGACGCGCCCGTCGGGGAGCGTGGTCTTCGACTGCCCGAAGCGCTGGTTGCACCATGAGGGCCCCGACTCGAACGACGACGGTCCGTCGAAGAGCTGGTTCGCCTGGTAGGCAGTGAGGTCGGGCTGGCGCGCCAGCCACGCCCAGACGGGGTTGGTCAGGCGCTCCGGATTGGCGACACCGAAGCGCGGCGCGCGCCACGCGAGGAAGAGCTCGCGCGAGGTTTCTGCTGGACGAGAAATACTAGTGCTTGCCGAGGATGTCGTTGGCGACCATCACGTACAGCATGAAGCCGAGGAGCGCGAACATCCCGACGGTGTGGACCGCCTGCTCGAGCTTCTCGTTCACGCGGCGCCGCGAGATCGCCTCCCACAGGATGAAGATGAGCCGCCCACCGTCGAGCGCCGGCAGCGGCAGGAGGTTGAAGAGGCCGAGCGCCACCGAGATGACCGCCACCACCCACAGGCCGTAGCTCGCGCCCATCTGGATCTGCTTCTTCATCTCGCGGACGATCCCCGGCGGCCCCGAGAAGTCACCCACGCCCTTCACGGCGAACAGCCCCTGCACGATCATCGCCGTGCGCTCGATGGGGAACTTCACCGCCATCGAGAGGCGCTCCCCGACGGCCGGCTTGGCCCACTCGGGTTTGTGTCCAACGAGAATTCCGATCACGAACTTCTCGCCCGCCTTCGTCGGCGTGACGGTGAAGGTCTTCGACTTGCCGAGGCGCAGGACCTCGATGGTGACCGGCTGCCCGGCCGAGGCGTTGATCAGCTGCGAGACCTGCTTGTCGTCGGTGATCGCCGTCCCGTTGATCGACTTGATCTCGTCCTCGAGCATCAGGCCCGCGGTCGCCGCCGGCATCCCGTCCGTCAGCTTGCCGACCAGCGGCTGCTTCCCCTCGACGGGGACGCCGAAGACGAGGAACGTGAAGGTGATGATGAGGAGCGCGAAGAGGTAGTTCGTCGCCGGCCCGGCGAGGATGGTGGCGAAGCGTTGCCACACCGGCCGGTTGGGATACGACCGCGGGTCCGTCGGAGAGATCCCCTCCTCGCCCGGGTTGAGCCCCGCGATCTGCACGAAGCCGCCGAGCGGGATGATGGCGATCTGGTAGGTGGTCTCGCCGACCTTCTTCTTCCAGAGGACCGGCCCGAAGCCGATCGAGAAGCGGTCGACGCGCATGCCGGAGAGGCGCGCGACGAGGAAGTGGCCGCCTTCGTGAACCACGATGAGGATCCCGAGGGCGAGGATGGCGAGGATGATCGCCACCGGGGACGCGAGGACTTCCATGGAGAAAAGGTAGCACCCGGCGACGCCGCGTCAAAGCGACGGGCGTCGCGGCGGAGCGGCTACAGACGGACGGCGAGCGGCGCGAGCAGCGCGTGTCGCAGCGCCGCGAGCGAGCGTCCGAGGAGGCGGTGCGCCGGCTTCTGCGTGACCTCCACCTGGAGGCCGAGCGCGTTGGCGCGACGGACGAGGCGCCGCTCGACGAGGCGCGGGTCGCGCGGCGCGCCCGCCAGCGCCTCGAAGGCGCGCCAGGTGCGCGTGCGCCGCATCACCATCCAGCGCCCGCTCACGGCGACGAGATCGATGCCCGCGCGCAGCCGCTCGAGCGCCCAGCCGAGCCCGGCCAGCGGCGCGTCGGTGCGCGCGTCGTAGACGAGGATCGCGCGCCCGCGGGCGCGCTCACAGGCCATCGGCAGGCCGCGCCCCGTCGCTGCGTGGAGGACCTCGATCTCGGGGTGGCGTTGCCGCATGAGCACCGCGACGGCGACGGTGTTGTCGCCCGAGCCCTCGTCGGCGACGAGGACCTCGAAGCGCACGCCGAGGCTCGTGAGGTGCCGCGCGATGCGCGAGAGGACCAGTCCGACGCGCTCTTCGTCCTCGTGCGCGCGAACGACTGCGGTGACGTCCAGATCAGGTGCAGAAAGTCGCTGAGCTCGCTGATGCCGACTCATGCTCCTCCGCGGTCCAAGGTCACCACCACCACCGACCGTGAGCGCCCGCACAGCCGCGCTCCAAGCGGAACAATACGCAGCTCAGTGCGTCATGGCAATGTTTCTGCGTCTAGATCGTGACGATCGTGATCGCGCCGTGCGCCGATTGCATCGCGGCGGCGCGCGGCCACGCCGAGGGCCAGAGGCGCGGTCCGACGATCGACCAGTCGTGCGCGTCACCGCGTGCGGTCGCCGCGGCCGCGAGGCGCGCGCGCAGCGACGAATCGCGCGCGAGCCGGTCGAGCGCGGCGGCGAGCGCGTCGACGAAGCTCGGGTCGTCGGCGGCGCGGCGGGCGCGGGGCGACGGGGGCGCGAGGAGGAGACCGGCGTCACCGACGAGCGCGCCCACGCCGCCGACCGCGGTGGCGACGACGGGGAGGCCGGCCGCCTGGGCCTCGGCGATCACTTGCGGCGCCCCCTCGCGCCGCGACGGCAGCACGAGCAGATCGGCCGCCGCGAGGAGCGCCCGGCGGCGCGCGGCGTCCGCCCGCCCGACGAGCCGAACGCGCGCGCGCACCGACGGCGGCGCGGCCGCGAGCCGCTGCGCGAGCGACGCCCGCGCCGGTCCGTCGCCAGCGACCACCGCGATCCAGTCGCCGCCGCGCGCCGCCGCCGCGATCAGCGCGTCGGCGCCCTTGTCGTCGACGAGGCGCCCGAGGAAGAGCGCCACCAGCGCCTCCCCAGCGCGCAGCTCGGCGCGCGTCGTCGCGCGATCCCCGCCGCGCAGCGCCGCCACGTCGATGCCCATCGGCACCACCCGCCCCGCGGCGCCGTCGAGCGCGAGCGCCTCGGCGACGTAGACCAGCTCGGCCCGCCGCGCGATCGCCCGCGCCACCGTCGCGCCGCCCGGCAGCGCCGCCAGCAGCCGCGCGTCGGAGCCGTGCGCGATCGCCAGGTGCGGCCGCCCCGACGCCACCGCCGCCGCCGCGATCCCCGACGGCACCAGCCAGTGCGACACGATCGCGTCCCAGCGACGGGCGCGCCGCGCGGCCGCCGCCACCAGCCGCGCGGTGAAGCGCCCCGCCTCGCTCCAGCGCCGCGGATCGCGCAGCCGCGACGGCGCGCCGCCGTCGGCGAACAGCGGCCGGCGCGGATCGGCGCGCAGCACCTCCACGTCGCCGACGTGCGCCGCCAGCCAGCGCGCGAACCCGGCGACGAACCCACCCGCCGCCTCGTCGTCGGGGCGCGGCCACGAGGTCGTGAGCACCCCGATCCGCACCGACGCGCTACCCGACGGCCCGGCGCGCCGGCGCGACCACCGGCGCCTCGTCGACGGGGATCGGCGCCGGCCGCGTGGTCACCCGTCGCAGCCACGACGCGAGCAGCACGAACGACATCGGATAGACCACCGTGCGAAGCGAGATCCCCGAGCGCCACGCCGGCCCGTACACCGCGCGCACCGGCACGTCCTCGACGCGCAGCCCGGCGGCGTGGAGGCGCGCCAGCAGATCGTTCGGATAGCCGTAGCGCGGGAAGAGCCCCGCCGCGTCGATGACCGCGAGCGCGCGCCGCGACGCCGCCGTGTAGCCGCACTGCGAGTCGAACACGTGGCGATAGCCGCTCGTCACCTTCGTCGCCAGCGAGAGCAGGACGTTGCCGGCGATGCGCGCCGGCGGCATCGCGCGCCAGACGCCGCGCTCGGCGAAGCGGTTGCCCTTCACGTAGTCGGCGCGCCCCTCGACGAGCGGCGCGAGCAGCGCCGGCAGATCGGCGGGGTCCATCTGCCCGTCGCCGGCCATCACCACCGCCACGTCGACGCCGAGCTCGAGCGCGCGCCGGTACCCGGTGGCGATGGCCGCGCCGACCCCGCGGTTGCGCGGGTGGCGGTGCACCTCGACGGCGCGGCGGCGCGCGCGCGAGGCGACGGCGAACGTGCGATCGGCGCTGGCGTCGTCGACGACGAGCACGTGGTCGACGAAGTGCGGGATGGTGTCGATGGTGTGGGCGACCTTCAGCTCTTCGTTGAAGGCGGGCACGACGACAGCGACGCGGAGCGGACCGAACACGCGCCGCAGCCTAGTCGGCGCGGCGCGGCGGTGCAACGGGATCGGCGATCAGCGCGCGAGCCAGAACGAGGTGCTCGCCTGATAGAGGCGCACCGCGCGGCCGACGGCGACAGCGACGGTGACCTCGCCCTGATTGATGCGCGCCAGCGTCGCCGCGGCGCGGGCCCGACCGCGCGGGAGGGTGTCGATCGGGTAGGCGGTCATCGGCTCGGCGTAGAGGTGCGTGAGGCTCCCGGCGGCGTCGACGGCGAGCACGTCGTGCAGCGCGAAGAGCGCGCCCGAGGTCACCTCTACCGTCGGGAACAGCAGCGCCCCCTCGGTCGACGACGCGAGCGGGGTCGCGCGGCGGACGCTGGTCGTCTGGCGGCCGGCGAGCGCGTCGGCGAGCGGGACGATCTCGACGGCGGCGTTCGGTTGATCGCCGCAGAGCAGCGCGAGGTGCGCGGCGTCGAGCGTCATCTCCGACGGGGCGGCGCAGGTCGTGAGCGCCCGCGGCGTGAGCCCGTCGAGGCGCAGCCAGTCGGCGACCTCGGCGATCGCCACGCCGCCCTCGGCGTCCCAGGCGAGGAGTGCCGACGCGCTCCCCGTCGCCGCGCGCGCCCGGAACGCGCGCACCGCGCCGCCCGGCGCGTACGATTGCGCCGTCGCCGTGAAGGGCAGGCCACCGTCGCCGAAGCCGACCTGATAGGCGCCGATGCGCTCCGTCGTCGCCAGCACCACCGTCAGCTCGGTCGCCGACGTCGCGACCACGCGGGCGCCGATCGTCGACGCCGCCCCCGGCGCGAGCCGCACCACGCCATGGGCGCGCGGCGTCCCCGAGAGCCCGACCACCGACACCGAGCCGTCGCGGAAGCCGACGAGCGCGTAGCGGCCGATCGGGAGCGTGCCGCTCGGCGCGAACAGCTGAAACGTCGACAGCGACACGATCGTGTTGCCCCGGCTCACCTCGACCTCGACGGGCGCGGCGGTGCCTCCGGCGCTCACGGCGACGTTGCCGTTCGACAGCCCGAGCACCAGCAGCTCGTCGGAGAAGGCGAGCGCGACGATGTCGCTCGCGGTGTCTGCGGGCGACGGCTGCGGGCCGAAGGCCGCGCCCATCACCGGCGACCAGACCTCGCTCTCGACGCCGCCGCCGACTACTTTGAGCTCAAAGTGATCGTCGGCGACCGGGATCCGCAGCGCGACGAGCCGCTCGATCGTCGAGCGCAGGTCCTCCTTCAGGTGATCGACGACGGAGAACGACGTCTCGCCCGGGCGCTTCAAGAGGACGTCCCACTCGCTGATCCCGCGCCGCTCCCAGCGCAGGCGCGCCCACCAGAAGCCGGGCTGCGCGACGAGCGTGCCGTCGAGCGCGAGCGCCCCCGGCGTGGTCGGCTCCGTCGGCGCGGGCGCGGTGGGACCAGGGTCGGCCGGCGTGGTCTGGTCACCGCCTCCTCCCATCCCCGTCGGCGAAGGCGACGAGCCGGAGCAGGCGGCGATGATGGACAGCGACGAGACGAAGAGGAGGCGTGCGAGGCGGTTCATGACGGTGTTGCTCCTTGGCCCCCCAAGGTTGGGCGAGCCGCAGAGCAACAGGTGCGCCAACGCCGGAGACCGCCGTCACTGCCGTCGATCGAGAAAATTCCGCCGTATCTGTGAATGTGGGTTCATGTAACCGTCAGCCTCGCTTCATGACAGTGTGCCGATGTCACACCGGTCGTGCAGGCTTGACCGCGTCGGCTGTCCTCCGCATGCTGCGCAGCCGCGCCGATACACCGAATCACCGGAATCACCGAACTTCAGAGGAGCGACGAATGGCGGGGAGCGTGAACAAGGTCATCCTGATCGGCAACCTCGGGGCGAAGCCCGAGTTGAAGTATCTGCCGTCGGGACAAGCGGTCTGCGAGATGCGCCTCGCCACCAACGAGGTCTTCAACGACAAGAACCAGCAGCGGCAGGAGCGGACCGAGTGGCACCGCGTCGTCGTGTGGGGCAAGACGGCGGAGAACTGCGCGCAGTACCTCGACAAGGGGCGCTCCTGCTACGTCGAGGGGCGGCTGCAGACGCGCTCGTGGGACGACAAGAACACCGGTGAGAAGCGCTACATGACCGAGATCGTCGCCAGCCAGGTGACGTTCCTCGGCGGCGGCTCTGGCGGTGAGGGCGGCGGTGGTGGCGGCGGTGGCGGCGGCTATCGTCGCGGCGGCGGCGGCGGCGGCGGCGAGGGCGGCGGCGGCTACGGCGGCGGGCGCCGCGGCGGTGGCGGCGGCGGCGGTGGCGGCGGCGGATTCGGCGGCGGCGGTGGCCACGAGGGCCCGCCCGACGACTTCGGCCCGCCCCCGAGCGGCGGCGGCGACGACGACATTCCGTTCTAGATTGTTGCTCGGGGGCTCCGCCCCCGAACCCCAAGAGGCGTTCGCCGCTGCCCTCGGAACATTGCCCCGCCGACGCGGGGTGGTAGGCTCACTCCTCGGTCATGCGTGCCTTCGTCTTCGGGTTGAGCCTCCTCCTCGCCGTCGGCGCGGCCGCGCACGTCGCCAACGCCAAGAAGAAATCGTCAAGCAAGAAATCGGCGCCGCCGAAGGGCATGGGCATGGCCAAGCCGGCCGCGCCGAAGGTCGCCAAGACGCCGCAGCCCGATCAGCCCGAGGTCCTCTTCACGTTCGACGACGGACCCGCGCTCGACAAGACGCCGAAGGTCCTCGACCTCCTCGATCAGCACAAGATCAAGGCCGTCTTCTTCGTCAACGGCTGGCACTTCATGGGCAAGAAGGCCAGCGACGAGAAGGCGAAGGAGCTCCTGCGCGAGATGCACAAGCGCGGGCACTACGTCGGGAACCACACCGTCCACCACTACTTCCTCTGCGGCAAGGTCTACAGCCTGCGCGCAGCGTCGGAGATCGAGGACAACGCCTCGATGATCGAGGCGGCGATGGGCATCCGCCCCGAGCTCTTCCGCACCCCGTTCGGCGCGCACTGCCCGACGCTATCGACGACGCTCTCCGGGCTCGGCGTCAAGCACACCGGCTGGGACATCGACCCGCAGGACTGGAAGGTGCAGAACGCCGCCGTCATCGAGCAGCGCGTGACCGGCGCGCTGAAGACGCTGCGCCGTCGCGCGATCCTCCTGCTCCACGACGTGCAGGGCGAGACGGTGAAGGCGCTGCCGCGCATCCTCGACTGGCTCGACGCCGAGAACGCCGCGCGCGCGAAGGACGGGCGCCCGCAGATCAAGGTGCTCGACTACACCTACCTCCTGCCGAAGCACGAGCTCGTGCCGCCGCTGCTCGACGCGCTCGGCCGTGTGCTGATTGCGCACGCCGCGCGCGCGGGGCTCGACATGCGCTGGACGCCGATCCTCCTCTGGCCCCGCCTTGCCCTCGGTGCGGGCGAGGTGTAGCCTTCCGGGCTCCGGCTCCGTCGGAAAATCCCACCATGTTTCTCTTGCGCGAAGTCTTCCCGGAGGACCTCGAGGGGCTGCACGAAGTGGCCAAGCACCTCGACTCCGTCAACCTGCCCGACGATCGAGCGGCGCTCGAGCGTCAGATCGAGCACTCGCGCAAGTCCTTCAACGGCCAGCTCGACGTCTTCAAGCGCGAGTACGTCTTCGTGCTGATCGACACCGAGAAGGGCAACCAGATCGTCGGCACGTCGATGATCCACGCGCAGCACGGCACGCGCCGCGCGCCGCACATCTTCTTCGACGTGCTCGAGGACGAGCGCTACTCCGAGTCGCTCGACCGGCACTTCGTCCACAAGGTCCTGCGCATCGGCTACAACTACAACGGCCCGTCGGAGATCGGCGGCCTCGTGCTCTCGCCGGAGTACCGCCGCAACGAGCTCGCGCTCGGCAAGTGGCTCTCGTACGTCCGATTTTTGTATATCGCGATGCACCGCGCCGCCTTCCGCGACGAGGTGCTGTCCGAGCTGCTGCCGCCGCTCGAGTCCGACGGGAGCTCGGTGGTGTGGGAGGCGATCGGCCGCCACTTCACCGGCATGAGCTACCAGGAAGCCGACCGCATCTCGCAGACCAACAAAGAGTTCATCCGCGCGCTCTTCCCGGCGGAGCCGATCTACCTGTCGCTCTTCCCGAAGAAGATGCAGGACGTGATCGGCCAGGTCGGCGAGGAGACCCGCGGCGTCGAGAAGATGCTGCGGCGGATCGGGTTCCACTACGTCGACCGCATCGACCCGTTCGACGGCGGGCCGCACTTCGTCGCGCGCACCGACGAGATCACGCTGGTGCGCGAGACGCGCCGCGCGCGCGTGGTGAAGGTGGCCGGCGCCGACGACGGACGGCCGTACGGGCTGGTCTCGGTCGAGCGTGACCGCCCGCCGCACTTCGCCGCGACCGGCTCGCGCTTCCGGCTCGAGGGGACCGACGTCGGGCTGCCCGAGTCGACGCTGCGCCTCCTCGACGTGAAGCCGGGCGACGAGGTCGGCGTCCTGCCGTTCTGAGCGGCGCGGTGACGCTCGCCGCGCGCGCGCTCGTGCTGTCGCTGGCGATCGGAGCCACCGCTGCGCGCACGGCGCCTGCCGCCGAGCCCCCGTCGCCGACGGCGGGCCAGGCGGAGTTCGAGGCCGCGGTCGCCCGCGAGGCCAGCGGCGACTACGCGGGCGCAGCGAGCGCGCTCGAGGAGCTGGCGCGCCGCCGCCCCGACGACGCCTTCGCCGACGACGCGCTCTTCGAGGCCGCCTCGCTGGCCGAGGAGCGCCTCGGCGATCCGCAGCGCGCCGCGCGCCTCTATGGCGAGCTGCTGGCGCGCTACCCGTCGAGCCGCCTCCAGCGCCGCGCCCGCGCGCGCGCCGACTTCCTCGCGCGCTCGCTGGCCACCGGCGCCGAGCCGCTTCGTGTCTATCAGGAAATCCTCGCCGACTACCCGCGCCGCCCGCCGGCCGAGTCGCTGGCGCGCATGGAGCGGCTCCTCGCCGAGCACCCCGACTTCGCGCTCGCCGATCGCGCGCTCTTCTGGCTGGGCACCGCCTACGTGACGGCCGGGCGACGCACCGACGCCGAGCGCGCGCTCCTCGCGCTCGAGACGAAGTTCCCGTCAAGCGAATATGCCCCGCGCGGCAAACGGCTGCGCGGCGACCTCCTCCTCGGGGCGGGCCACCCGCTCGCCGCGCGCGCTCTCTACCGCGAGCTGGCGACGCATGCCGACCCGACGGTGCGCGCCGCCGGCGAGGAGGGGCTGCGCGACGTGCGCCGCGCGATCACGCGCTGGACGCTGTTCGGCCTCGGCGTCGCCTACTTCGCCGGCTTCGTCCTCGTCGAGCTGGTGCGCCTCCGCCGCGCGCGCCGACGCGCCGAGGCCCAGACGCCCGCCGCGCGCCGCCTGCCGACCGAGCTCCTCTTCTACGCGCCGATCGCCGCGCTCTTCACCGTCGCCGCCGCCACCGAGCACCGCGCCATCGGCCTCGCCACCGCCATCATCGCCGCCGGCGGTGGGCTCCTCGTGTGGCTCTCCGGCGCGCGAACCACCGCCGCGCTCGCCGCCGGCCCGGTCGCGCCGCGCCCGCGCCTCCTCCGCGCCGTCGCCGTCGGCGCCGCGGCCCTGGCGCTGGCCTACGTCGCCATCCAGGGCGCCGGCCTGACCGACCTCGTCGTCGAGACGCTCCGCTCCGGCCCCGAGCGATAATCGCTAGACGCTAAAGGCAGCGCGCGCCGCCCGCGCCGCCGTCGGGCCCGTCCATGCAGCCGTTCGGGCAGTCGACGAGCTCGGCGCCGCACAGCCGGTTCCCCATCTGGCTGAAGGGCTTGGCGAGCACCGACGCGCTCTTGCAGCTCGCCGGCGGCGCCAGGCAGCTGAAGGGCGCGTCGGCCGGCACCGCCGGGCAGCGCGACGGCGTGTCCATCTTCACGCACACCGACGGCACACCGACGAGCCCCAGCAGCTGCACGCAGGCGCCGCCCGCGCCGCACTCCGCGCTCGTCGAGCAGCCGGTCGCGCAGAAGGCGGCGTAGTCCTGGGTCGCGCCCGTCTTCACGCACATGAAGCCCGGCAGGCAGCTCGGCGTGCAGTCGCGCGCGCAGGGCGGCGGCAGGAGATCGGGCGGCGGCACCGACAGGTCGGGCCCGCCCGACCCCGACGGGAGGCACCCGGCAGCGACGGCGAGCAACGCCGCGACGACGACGCCGCGCAGCCCCGCCGTCACAGCTGCGCCGACGCGAGGTAGAGCTTGTTGTTGGTCTCGTCGACGATGGTCAGCGACGGGCGCACCTTCTCCGGCAGCACCCCGCGCAGCCCCTCGTAGCGCGCGCGCTCGACGACGAAGAAGACGCGCCGCCCCGGGTGCGAGTTGAGGTACGCCTGCAGCTTCTCGACGTTGCGATCACCGAGGAAGACGGTGCGCTCGTTGGGATCGCTCGCGTTGTAGATCGCGTTCTTGGTGTAGAAGTTCTCGCCGCGCCAGTAGAGCATCCAGGCGATGAGCGGCTCGCGCTCCGAGGCGCGGTGCTTGTAGTACGAGGCGATGACGTGCTTCTGGCTCCAGTGCGGCGAGAGCTCGACGAGCCACTTGTCGGCGATGAAGCCGGTCCACACCACCGCGACGGCGCCGAGGGCCCACGGCGCGATGCGCCCGAGGCCGTTGCCGCGCCCCACACGCCGCGCCGCCAGCATGACCAGCGCGAGCACCGGCAGCATGAGCGCCGTCGGCACCATCCAGGCGGTGCGCCCGATCGTCGGCGCCGCGCCGTCCGGCGACCTCGGCCCGGCGAGGATCCCCGCGACCAGCAGGCCCGCGAAGAGCAGCGCGACGACGAGCGCCATCCCCGTCGCCAGCGGCGCGGGCTTCTGCGCGTCGACGTCGAGCGCCGCCCCCGCGTCCTCGCTCGCCTCGGCCGCGGTCGCCGCCGACGACGACGCGGACGCAGCCGCGCGCCGCGCCACCGCCGCCCACACCGCCAGCGCCACCACCGCCAGCGTCGCCGCGACGGCAAAGACCAGGATCTGCTGCCCGTACTCGTAGCGGTCGCCGTACAGCGACACGAGCGGCCAGGGTCGCCCCGTCCCCGGCATGTTCACGTAGTCGTAGTTGAACAGCCAGCCGATGCGCGGCGGGAAGGCCGCGAGGTCGCGCCCGCAGAAGAAGGTCACCGGCACGGCGACGAGGAACATCGCCGCCACCTGCAGCCGCGACGGCGACGCCAGGAGCTCGTCGACCAGCACCCCGACGAGGATCGCCAGCGCCGGCAGCGCCGGCAGGATGTAGTGGTGGAACTTCGTCTGCACCAGCGCCATCACCGCCCACTCGGCGACGAACCACACCAGCGCGAAGCCGATCAGACCGCGCCGCTTGTCGCCCTTCTCGAGCCACTTGAACGAGAGCAGCCCGCCCACCGTCGCCAGCCCCGACCAGGGGAACATCGCGTACCCCACCCACTGGAGGTAGTACTCGAACGTCCCGCGATCGCCGTGGCGCCCGCCCGCGCGGTGCACGTAGTTGTCGCCGATGAACTCGTTCCAGAAGCCCATCCCGTGGCGGATGAGCATCGCGTGGTACCAGGGGAACGCCGTCGCGATGATGATCAGCGCGCCGCGCGGGATTTCCAGCTTGACAAGAATGTCGCGCCAGCGCCCCGACACGATCAGATAGACGACCAGCACGATGGCCGGCAGCGCGATGCCCGCCGGCCCCTTCGCCAGCGACGCGAGCCCGCACAGCACGTAGCCGCTGAAGAGGTACAGCTGGCGACGGTTGCGCGCCCGCGCGCACCACCACAGCGCGAGGAGGAACGCGGCGATGTACGGCAGCATCGCGACCACGCCCGAGATGCGCACGTTCATCGACGACAGGCGCAGCACGAGTCGCACCTGAATCGAGATCATCACGAGCTGCGGCACGACCGTCAGCGCGAACAGCCCCACGAAGGCGTAGAAGGACGTCGTGTGCGGCCACGAGATCGGGAGGCGCCCGAAGAGCAGCCGCCGGCGGCGCGGCAGCTCGAGCTCGCGCTCCTCCTCGGGGACCAGGAGACCGAGGCCGGCCAGCGCCAGCGCGATCGTCATCGGCGAGACGAACGCCATGTCGGTCATCGCCTGCCGCGTGATGAGCACCCACTGCGACGACGTCGCCAGCGCCACCGCGGCGAAGATCGCCGCGCGCGCCCCCGCCAGGCGACGGACGAGCTGCCACACGAACCACACCGCGACGATCGAGAGCACGATGAAGGGCAGGCGGCAGGCCCACTCCACGCGCCAGGAGTCGGCGATCTCCGACGGCGGCGGCGAGGCGCCCCACTCGAGACCGAAGAGCTTCATCCCGATGGCCATCAGCCAGAAGGTGAGGACCGGCTTCGACCAGAACTCGGCGCGATCCTGCGGCGACCCCGGCCACCACTGGCTCACGAAGTCGTTGCGCTCGAGCATCTGGCGCGCGACCTCGCCGTAGTGGGTCTCCCACGGATCCCACATGCCGTAGTTGCCGGCGAACGGGATCCAGAGGATCCCCATGAGGAAGAGCAGCGACACGGACAGGCGCCGCTCCGCCGTCGCCGTACACCAATCGATGAGCCGAGTCACGACGGGGCGAAATCTACTCGGACCCTCGGGGGCAATCAAACCCCTTTGAAGAAGCGGTAGCCGCTCGGGTGATCGTCGCGCACGCCGAGGAGGAGGGCGCCGTGCGGAGGGAGGGCGACGTCGACGGTGCCGGCCTCGACGCGCAGCGGGGCGGCGGTGGGGTCGAGCTCGTCGACGAGCGGGAGCGCGTCGTAGAGGTGCGGCAGCGCGAGGAACAGGCGCGCGGACCGCGGCGCCCCGGCGGCGTTGGCGACGAAGATCAGCGTCTCCGTCGGGCGGGGGGTCACGCGCGCGAAGCAGACGACGTCGGTGCCGGGTTGCGGCAGCGGGACGTAGCGCCCGTCGGGGCCGAGGGCCGGCAGGGCGCGGCGGAGCTGGGCGCAGCGACGGACGAAGGCGAGGCGCGCCTCGTCCCAGGCGGCGCGCTCCCAGCGCATCGGGACGCGGTTCGCCGGGTCGGGGCCGCCGCGCATCCCGATCTCTTCGCCGTAATAGAGGAGCGGCTTGCCCGGATAGGCGAGTTGGAGCGCGAAGGCGAGGCGCACGCGCGCAGCGACGGTCGCGTCATTGGCGGCTCCGCCCTCCGGGTCGGAGGCGAGCACCGTCGCGAGTCGCGGGGTGTCGTGCGTCGACAGGATCGACCAGCTCCGCGCGAGGGCGACGGGCGGCATCTCCGCGACGAGCCGGTCGAGGGCCGCCTGGATCTGCGCCGCCGGAGCGCGCCCCGACGCGAGCGCGAGCGCCGCCGACCGCAGCCAGTAGTTCATGACGCCGTCGAGGCCGCCCTCCTCCGCCCAGCCCGTCGGGTAGGCCATCACCTCGCCCACCACGCCGTCGACGGCACCGGCGCGGCGCGCGGCGTGGGCGGCGCGGCGACAGGCCTCGGGCCCGAGGTCGTTGGCGCAGTCGAGCCGCCAGCCGGTCGCGCCGCGACGGGTCCAGCGCGCGACGACGCCGTCGTCGCCGAAGAGCGTGTCGTCGACCTCGGGGTGCGTGAGCGCGAGCTCGCGCAGGTTCCCGTAGCCACGCCAGGCGCTGCCGCGGAAGCGGTGCCCGGCCGCCGTCACCCAGGGGTGGTGCTCGCTCACGTGGTTGAAGACACCGTCGAGGATGAGCCCCAGCCCGCGCGCGCGCGCGGCGACGACGAGGCGATCCCAGGCGGCGTCGCCGCCGAAGTCGGGATCGACGCGATCGAAGTCGGTGGTGTCGTACTTGTGGTTCGACGGCGCGCAGAAGATCGGGGTCAGGTAGAGCGCGTCGGCCCCGAGCGCGACGACGTGATCGAGGTGCGCCGCGATCCCATCGAGGTCGCCGCCGAACCGATCGACGCCCCGCGGGGGCTCCTCCGGGAGCTCGTCCCAGCCGCGCAGGCCCGCGGTGACGGCCGTCCCTCCGCGCGCAAAGCGATCGACGAAGATCTGATAGACGACCGTCGCCATGGACCTCGGCTTCTACCACGCTGGCGGTGACAGGCGACACGAAGCGTGCAAAGTGCCCACTGCCGTGTGCACCCGTCGGCGCCATCCCCGCGTCGCGTCAATGATTTTTTCTTTGACGAATGTCACGAGCCCGTCGTATACGGACGCCTCGTCGATATACTGGAGGCGGAGAAGAATGCGTAGCACCCTGTTGGCTTTCGTGACCGTCCTGTCGCTCGCCGGCGTCGGTTGCGGCAACAACTCGAACTCGTCGCTCGATGGCGGCAACAAGGACATGGGCGGCGCGGTCGACCTCGCCTCCGGCGGCGGTCGCGACATGACCACCCGTCCGAAGATCTGTGCCGAGCTCCTCGACTGCACCACCGCCAGCTGCGTGAGCAAGGGCTCGCAGGCTGCGCAGATGCTCCTCAACACCCTCACGAACTGCATCGCGGCGGCCTGCCCGAACAACCCGGACGCGGGCTACGCTCCCTGCGCCAGCGATCAGGCGGCCTGCTCGGCCTGCGTGAGCGACGTCCAGACCCGCATGGGCGGCTCGCGCGCCTGCCTCGGCGCCGACGGCGGCGTCCCGACGAACAAGTGCGGCACCTGCTACATGCAGCTCCTCGACTGCGTCGCGGATTGCCGTGACGACGCGGACTGCACGATGAACATCGCCTGCAACCAGGGCGCGCCGTTCTGCGACAACGGCAGCTGCAACTGCATGTGATCGCCGACTCACTTCGGTGAGTCGACAAGGGCAGGTCTCGCGAGGGACCTGCCCTTTTGTTTTTTCCCCGACGCGGAGGCGATCGCGTCATGCTCGGGGCGTGTGTGGTCGCTTCACGCTGACGAGCGAAGACCCAGCCGAGCTGGCGGTGCTCCTCGGCGCCGAGCTGCGCGGCGCTGAGCTCTACCGCGCGCGGTACAACGTCGCGCCGACGGACACCATCTGGATCGTGGAGCTCGACGAGGGGCGCCGCGTGATGCGGCCGGCGCTCTGGGGGCTGCACGCCGTCGGGGCGGGCACCACCAAGGGGAAGCTGGTCATCAACGCGCGCGGTGAGACCGTGCGCGGCCGGCCGATGTTCCGGCGGTTGTGGGAGGCGCACCGCGGGATTGTCGTCGCCGACGGGTTCTACGAATGGCGCACGACCGTCGAGGGGCGGCGCCCGCTGTGGTTCCATCGCCCGCGGGGCGGGCTGCTCGCGCTCGGGGCGCTCGTCGAGCCGGCGGCGACGGGCGATCCGGCGCACCTGCCGCGCGCGGTGATCATCACGACGAAGCCGAGCGCGGAGGTCGCGCCGGTGCACGATCGCATGCCGCTCATCCTCGACGAGCGCGACCTCGGCCGCTGGCTCGCGCAGCCCGACGCCGCGCTCATCCGCCCCGCTCCCGACGGCGCGCTCGCGGCGAGGGAGGTGTCGGCGCGGGTGAACTCCGTCGAGAACGACGACCCGGCCTGCCTCACGCCGTCGCGGGCCGTCGAGCAGCTTCGCCTCGTCTGAGCCGCCTGGCGTCCGACGTTCGGACACGAGGCGTCCGATGCGGACAGCCGACCCGAGCGCGACGCAGGCGGGGTGCGGGGTTCACGGCGGCATGGCGCGTGCTGAGGCTGCGCACCATGACGGACGAGCTCGAATCGCACCTTCGCGACATCGCGGCGCACCTCGAGGAGCTCGCCGCGCGCGCGCTCGAGGCCGCGCTCCAGTCATCGCGGAACGCGCTTGAAGTTCGCGACCGAAACGAGACACTGAGAGAGGCCGATCGATGGAGAACCACGTCGTTGGTGCGCTGATCGAGAGCTTCCGCGCGGACCTGCGCCTGATCGCCGAGCAACACCTCGGGATCGTGCAGCGCCTCGACGGTCTCGAGCGCGGGCAGCAGGTGCTGAGCGAAGCGGTCGCGCTGCTCAGCGCCGACGTCCGCATCGTCAAGGAGGACGTCAGGGTCCTCAAGGAGGACGTCAGGGTCCTCAAAGAGGACGTCAGGGTCCTCAAAGAGGACGTCGCCCGCCTGACCGACCGAACGATGCGGATCGAAGAGCACCTCGGCCTCCCCGCGCCGCCGTCGACGAAACGGCGGACGACGCGTCGGAAGCACTGAGGTCAGTCGAGCGCGAGGAGCTCGGCGACGGTGCGGCTGAGCTCGTACGCGACCGGCGACGAGCGCTCGGTGAACACGCGCGCGAGCTCGGCGTAGTACCAGCGCGTCCCCTCGCGACCTGCTCTGAAGCGCGACCAGATGGAGGGCCCGACGCGGCGGTGGTCGGTGACGATGGTGCGCGCGTTGTAGAGCTTGTCGCACGCCGAGACCAAGAGGATGCTCGGCGACGCCGTCAGGAGGTGCTCGAGGTAGCGCTCCTTGCGCGCGCGCCAGGGCGGCTTCGGCTCCTCGGTCGAGTCGCTGCAGCCGAGGACGATGGCGGCGACGCGATCGCCGAAGCGACGCTCGACCTCCACCAGCGTCGCCATGCCGCCCTGATCCTCGACGGAGTCGTGGAGCAGCGCCGCGATGGCCTCGTCCTCGTCCGCGCCGTGCTCGAGCGCGAGGCTCGCGACGCCGAGGAGGTGGGCGACATAAGGGACGCCCGAGCCCTTCCGCTCCTGTGTGGCGTGCAGGTCGTTCGCGTAGACGAGAGCTTCTCCGAAGCGTGTCCCGAGGATCATGGTCGCCTCACGCGATCATGGAATGGGATCGGCAAGAATCCAAACGAAGGAGGCGATCGCGACGACGGCGATCGAGACCGTGAGCCAAGGCAGGCGAGCCCGCACCATCCATCCCCCTCGTCGATCGCCTTGCGTCACTGGCCCTCACTCGCCGGCGCCGGGGCCACACGCCAGCACCGGCGAGCGAGGGATGATGATGTGCGTATTTAAGCTAGACGATAATCGGTGCGAGGCGCCGGCTTACGAGCAGCCGGAGGTCGCGCCGCAGTTCGAGCACTTGTAGCAGGCGCCCGAGCGAACCATGATCGTCCCGCACTCGTGGCACGCGGGCGCATCGGACTCGAGCGCCCACGTCGTGGTGGTCGTCGTGGTGCTGGTCTCGGTGACGACCACCGGCGCGATCGCCTGGGCAGGCGCCGCAGCGACGGGCGTCGGCGAGGGCGCCGCGTCGATGCCGGCGACCGGGAGCGCGAGCTGCTCCGCCGGGTGCTTGGGCAGGAACTTCATCCCGAGCCAGCGGAAGATGTAGTCCATGATCGACGACGCCCGCGAGATCTCGGGGTTGCCGGTCCAGCCCGACGGCTCGAAGCGCGTGTGCGAGAACTTGTCGACGAGCAGCTTCAGCGGCACGCCGTGCTGAAGCGCGAGCGAGATCGCCGTCGCGAAGCTGTCCATCAGGCCCGAGATCGTCGAGCCCTCCTTCGCCATGCGGACGAAGATCTCGCCCGGCGTCCCGTCCTCGTACATGCCGACGTGGATGTAGCCGTCGTGACCCGCGATCGAGAACTTGTGGGTCAGCGAGCGACGCTCATCGTTCAGCTTGCGACGGACCGCCACCGGCGCGCCGTTCGGGTTCGCCTGCGTCGCCACGCGCCGCACCAGCTCGTCGACGGTGAGATCCGGATCGAGGTTGGTGAGCAGCGCCTGGACCGCCGCCGGCAGGCTCGCCACCGCCGACGCCGCCGCGTTCGCCGCCTGACCGCCGAGCGTCCCGTCGGCGTTGGTCTTCTTCGCCGTCGAGAGCGGCTGCGAGCGCTTGCAGCCGTCGCGGTACACCGCGACCGCCTTCAGCCCGAGCTGCCACGCCTCCATGTACGCGTTCTCGATGTCCTCGACGGTCGCCTCGTTCGGCAGGTTGACCGTCTTCGAGATCGCGCCCGAGAGGAACGGCTGCGCGGCGGCCATCATCTTCAGGTGGCCCATGTGGTGGATCGACCGCTTGCCGTTCTGCGGACGGAAGGCGCAGTCGAACACCGCGAGGTGCTCTTCCTTCAGGCCGGGCGCACCCTCGATGGTGTCGTGCTCGTTGATGTAGTCGAGGATCCGCTTCGACTCGTCGTCGGTGTAGCCGAGCCGGCGCAGCGCCTCCGGGACGGTGCCGTTCACGATCTTGAGGAGCCCGCCACCGACGAGGCGCTTGTACTTCACGAGCGCGATGTCCGGCTCGATGCCCGTCGTGTCGCAGTCCATCATGAAGCCGATCGTGCCCGTCGGCGCGAGGACCGTGACCTGACCGTTGCGGAAGCCGTGGTCACGCCCGACGGTGAGCGTGTCGTCCCACACCTCGCGCGCCGACGTGAGGAGGTCGTAGGGCACGTAGGCCGCGTCGATCATGTCGACGTGGCGGCGGTGCTTCTCCATGACGCCGAGGAACGGCTCCTTGTTGACGGCGTAGCCCGAGAACGGCCCCGTCACGTCGCGCGAGATGCGCGCCGACGTCGCGTAGGCGTGCCCGCACATGAGCGCGGTGATCGCGCCCGCGTAGGCGCGGCCCGCGTCGCTGTCGTAGGGCAGGCCCCGCGACATGAGCAGCGCGCCGAGGTTCGCGTAGCCGAGGCCGAGCGGGCGGTAGGCGAACGAGTTCGCCGCGATCTTTTCGCTCGGGTACTTGGCGTTGTCGACGATGATCTCCTGCGCGAGGATCGTGATCTCGACCGCGCGCTTGAAGGACTCGATGTCGAACTCACCGTCGTGACGCTGGAACTTGCGCAGGTTCAGCGACGCCAGGTTGCACGCCGAGTCGTCGAGGTACATGTACTCGGAGCACGGGTTCGACGCGTTGATGCGCGCGGTGTTCTTCGACGTGTGCCAGTCGTTGATCGTCGTGTCGAACTGCAGGCCGGGGTCGCCGCACTCCCACGCCGCCTGGGCGATCTTCCGCCACAGGTCGCGCGCGCGGTAGGTGTCGACGACGGCGCCCGTCAGGACCGCCTTCGTGTGCCACACGCGGTCGCGCTTGACCGCGTCCATGAACTCGTCGGTGACGCGCACCGAGTTGTTCGAGTTCTGGAAGAACACCGATGCGTACGCCTCACCGGTGAAGGAGCCGTCGTACCCGGCGTCGATGAGCGCCCAGGCCTTCTTCTCCTCCTTCGACTTGCACTCGATGAACTCGACGACGTCGGGGTGCTCGGCGTTGAGGATGACCATCTTCGCCGCGCGGCGCGTCTTGCCGCCCGACTTGATGACGCCGGCGAACGCGTCGAAGCCCTTCATGAACGACACGGGTCCGGAGGCCTCGCCGCCGCCGTTCAGGAGCTCGCGCGACGAGCGGATCGGCGACAGGTTCGTGCCCGTCCCCGAGCCGTACTTGAAGAGCATGCCCTCGGTCTTCGCCAGCCCGAGGATCGACTCCATCGTGTCCTCGACGCTGTTGATGAAGCAGGCCGAGCACTGGGGGTGCGCTTCGATGCCGACGTTGAACCAGACCGGAGAGTTGAACGACATCTTCTGCTCGACGAGCAGGTGGCTCAGCTCGGCGGCGAAGATCTCGGCGTCCTTGTCGGTCGCGAAGTAGTGCTGCTTGAGGCCCCAGCCGGTGATGGTGTCGACGACGCGGCCGATCAGCTGGCGAACCGAGCGCTCACGCGCCGGCGTGCCGATGGCGCCACGGAAGTACTTCTGCACGACGACGTTGGTCGCCATCTGCGACCACGAGGCTGGAACCTCGACGTCCTTCTGCTCGAAGTAGACTTTCCCGCCCTCGCCGGTAATCGAGGCCGTGCGGAGCTCCCACTCGACCTGATCGAAGGGGTGCACGCCCTCGCGGGTGAAGAAGCGCGAGATGGTCATGCCCTTGGCCGTGGCCGGGACCTGCCGATCCGTCTTCCGGCGGCGCGGAGCCGCCTCGTGCTGCTGGTGGTTCTGCTTCTTGCTCGAGGCGGTCTTGTTGGTCTGCTGGCCGTCGGTCTTCGTGATCATGACGCGCCCTCCCCGCGAAAAACGCAAAAATCTCCCCTAACCGCCGGCGCTCGCATCGTGCGGGCGCCCGCAGCTCGACCCGTTTCAGGACGTCGAAGAAGTGCGACGGACCCTACTGGGGACGAAACTCTCTGTCAACCGAAAATCTGTGGAGTTGCGATACGTTAGCTGTGAATAAGCCTGTCGATAACTTGTGTTTCGCTGTGCATATCCCGAGCGCGCCTGTGGGTAGGGTGGGAGCAGGCGAACGAAATCGCTTGTTGTCGCAAGGCAATGAAGACGGTGCATAGCCATGGCGACGACTCCCACGAGTGACGACGACCCGCGACCTGCGCTTACCTGCGGGTACCCCCACCCGCGTCCCCCAACGCAGGCAGAGCCACCAACGCGACCCGAGGTGTTGCAGTATATGGCACTCGCACTACGTTGCAACACGAAAGTCACAAGCCCCTGAGATCACTTACACCGTTTCCGCGTATGGTTTTTTGCTGGACCGGAAGTCGCGTGATACGCGTCGGGAGCGATGACCAGCGCAGCGGCGCGACACCGCGCGACTGAAGCGACCCGACCTGGCACTGCGTGGGCGCGCGGGGTCGCGCGACGCGGAGCAAGAAAATCATGATCCGCTTCGACGGCGTCTGGAAGAGCTACGCCAAGCAGCCCGCCCTCCGCGGCGTCTCGCTCGAGATCTCCTCGGGGGAGGCGGTCCTCCTCACCGGTCCGTCGGGCGCCGGCAAGACGACGCTCCTCCGGCTGATCTTTGCTGCCGAGCGCCCCGATCGCGGTGAGCTCCTCGTCGCGGGGCGCAGCCTGGCGCGCCTCTCGGCGGCGTCGATCCCCTACGTGCGCCGCAACATCGGCGTCGTCTTCCAGGACTTCAAGCTGCTCACCGACGTGAGCGTCCTCGACAACGTGGCCATCGCGCTCGAGATCCTCGGGCTGCCGCGGCGCCAGGTGCGCGAGCGCGCCGAGGCCGCGCTCGACGCCGTCGGTCTCGCGCACAAGGCGGCGGCGCGCGCCGGGGCGCTCTCCGGCGGCGAGCAGCAGCGCGTGGCCATCGCCCGCGCCATCGTCGGCGAGCCGGCCATCCTCCTCGCCGACGAGCCGACCGGCAACCTCGATCCCGAGCGCGCGCAGGACCTCCTCGCGCTGTTCGAGGAGATCCACGCGAGCGGCACCACCATCCTCCTCGCGACGCACGACCCGCAGGTGGTCGACTTCGGCGTGGCGCACGCCTGGCGGCGGGCGCGGCTCGTCGAGGGCGAGCTCCTCGACGTCGAGCTCCCCGTCGGCCGGCCGGCTCGCCTCGACGAGGCGACCGAAGGGATGGCCGACGGCCCCGAGCCCGACGCGACGCAGGTCGGCCGCCACCTCCGGATCGTGCCGTGAGCCTGGCGCATACCGTCGCTGGCACCATCGGCCGCGGCCTCGCCGGCGCGCGCCGCAGCCCGCTCATCCAGGCCGTCGCCGTCGGGACCATCGCGCTCTCGCTGGTGCTCGTCGGTGGCGTGCAGCTCGTCGCGCTCAACGTCGCGCGCCTCGAGAGCGCGTGGGGCGGGCAGGCGCAGATGGCCGTCTACCTCGAGGAGGGGACGCCGCGCGAGCGCGCCGAGGAGATCGCCGCCGCGCTCGGCAAGCTCCCCGGCGTCGAGACGGTGCGCACCATCGAGTCGCGCGCCGCCTACGAGCGCCTCCGCCGCAGCCTCGGTGGCCGCGCCGATCTCCTCGACGGCGTCGAGGAGTCGTTCCTCCCGACGACGCTGGAGGTGCGCCTCAAGCCGGGCGTCGCCGACGTCATCCGCGCGCACCCCGCCTTCGAGCGGCTGGCGCACGCGCAGGGCGTCGAGGAGGTCGAGCTCCTCGGCGAGTGGGTCGAGCGCCTGCGCGCCGCCCAGCGCCTCCTGCGCGATCTCGGGCTCGGCATCGGCCTCCTCGTCGCCTGCGCCTGCCTCTACATCGTCGCGTCGACGATCCGCCTCGGCGTCTTCGCCCGCCGCGAGGAGATCGAGATCCTGCGCCTGGTCGGGGCCACCAACGCCTTCGTGAAGGGACCGTTCCTCGTCGAGGGGGCGCTGCAGGGCGCGACCGGCGCGGTGCTGGCGACGGGGATCCTCTATGGCCTCTACCGCCTGGCGCTGCCGCGCGTCGAGGCGGTGCTGTCGGACCTGCTCCTCGCGGGCCCGGTGCGCTTCTTCGGGCTGTCGCAGCTGGCGATGGCCATCGGGTTCGGGATGCTCGTCGGTGTCATCGGCAGCGCGCTGGCGCTCGGGAGGCACGTGCGCGCGTGAGGCGGGGGCTGCGCGTCGCGATCTTCGTCGCTGCGGCGGCGGCACCCGCGTCCGCGGCGGTGTCGCGGCCCGTCGACGCGCTGAAGGCGGAGCGCGTCGCCGCCGACCTCGAGGTGCGCGATCTCGAGCGGCGCATGCGCAGCCTCGACGAGCAGTCGAAGAAGCGGCGCGAGACGATCCGCGCGCGGGTGCGGGCGCTCTACAAGCTCTCGTCGGGCGGATACCTGCGGCTCCTCCTCGGCGCCGAGGACGCCGCCGATCTCTCGGCGCGCCACGCGGCGGTCAAGCGCATCCTCGCGCGCGACTTCGCCGAGCTCGAGGCGCTGCGCGACGAGGCGAAGCTCCTCGTCGCCGACCAGGCGCGCCACGCCGAGGCGGTCGCGCGCGCCGCGGCCCTCGACGGGCAGCTCGCCTCCAGCGACGGGCGGAGGGAGGTCCGCGGGTTCGCCGCGCGACGCGGGACGCTGCTGCGGCCGGTCCCCGGCGTCATCGCCTCCAGCTTCGGGACCTACAAGGAGCCGGCGGCGCGCGACCCCGACGGCCACGCGCGTCCGGGTGCAACCATCGAGCTCGTGCGGCGCGGCGTCGAGATGCGCACCACCGTTGGGCACCTCGTCTATTGCGTGGCGCCCGGCACGGTGCGCCACGCGGGCGAGCTCCCCGGGCTCGGTCTCGGCGTCATCGTCGATCACGGCGACGGCTGGATGTCCGTCGTCGGACGGCTCCGGAACGTGCGCGTCGCGCCCGGCGATCGCGTCCACGAGGGCACACGCCTCGGCGAGGCGAAGGGGGTCCTCCTCTATTTCGAGCTCGCACACGAGGGGACGCCGGTGAACCCGATGCCCTGGATGCGACCGCCCCTCCTCGACGAGTAGCATCCGACGGGCTAGACTGGGCCGTCGGAGGTCTTCTCGCGTGCAACGCCGCCCCCGATCCACGCCCTTCATCCTCGTCGTCACCGTCGGCTCGGCGTTCGCCGGGCTGTGCCTCGCCGTGCTCCTCGGCGCGGGCGTGGCGTCGGCGCTGCCGAAGAAGTACAGCCCCTACCACAAGCTCAACATCTTCACGCGCGTCCTCTCGTACGTGGAGAACAACTACGTCGAGAACGTCGACCACGACGAGCTGGTGTACGGCGCCATCAAGGGGATGCTCGAGACGCTCGATCCGCACACGAGCTTCCTCAAGCCGGACCAGTACCGCGAGATGAAGATCGACACGCAGGGCGAGTTCGGCGGCGTCGGCATCGAGGTCGATCTGCGTCCGGTCTCGTCGAGCGACTCCGCGTCGGGGGCGCGCGAGCATCTCCTCACGATCATGTCGGCGATCGAGGGCACACCGGCCTATCGCGCCGGGCTCCAGACGGGCGACATCATCGTCAAGATCGACGACGTCGCGACGCGCTCGATGCACATGGAGGACGCGGTCCAGAAGATGCGCGGCAAGAAGGGCGCGCCGGTGACGCTGACCATCGAGCGGCCCGGCAAGCCCTGGCCCGACGGGTCGACGAAGCCGCGGACCATGACGCTCGTCCGCGAGCTCATCAAGATCGACAACGTCGTCGCGAAGACGCTCGAGCCGGGGTACGGCTACGTGCGGCTCAAGCAGTTCAGCGAGAACACCGATCGCGATCTGGCGACGGCGCTCGAGAAGATCGAGAAGGACGCGCCGTCGGGGAAGATCCTCGGGCTGGTGCTCGATCTGCGGAACAACCCGGGCGGGCTCCTCGATCAGGCGGTCCGCGTCGCCGACGAGTTCATCGAGAGCGGCCTCATCGTCCGCACCGAGGGCAAGGACGGGCGCGTCATCGACGAGGAGCGCGCGCACGCGCGGGGGACGCGCTCGGGCTTCCCGATGATCGTGCTGGTCAACGGGGGGTCGGCGTCGGCCTCCGAGATCGTCGCGGGCGCGCTCCAGGACCACGGGCGGGCGGCGATCATGGGGACGCAGACCTTCGGCAAGGGCAGCGTGCAGACGGTGATTGAGCTCGACGACGGGTCGGCGCTGAAGCTCACCATCGCGCGCTACTTCACGCCGTCGGGGCGCTCGATCCAGGAGCGCGGCATCACCCCCGACATGACCGTCGAGCAGGTGAAGATGGCCGACCTGAAGCCGCAGCGGGGGGACGAGCCGCAGCAGAAGGAGCGCGACCTCCACGGGCACCTCAAGAACACGCAGTCCACCGTCGACGCGCGGGCGCGGGCGGCGGCGGCGGCCGGGGGGCGGGCGAACGTGGCGGCGTACGCGGCGATCGGCGACGACTTCCAGCTGAAGACGGCCTACGACCACCTGAAGGCGTGGCAGATCTTCGCGGCCTCGCCGAAGGTGAACGGCGGACAGAGCGGCAGCGCGCCGTCGGGGACGCAACTCGGCGCCCTCCCCCGCCGATAATCCACTGCGGGGTGTTTCGCTGAAAGACGCTGCGGTCGGGCTGCTTGACCTGCCGAGACGGACCCCATACACTCGGTAAGCCGTCGCTATCGACACATCCGTCGCGCAAAAGGGCATGTACAAGCTCATCATCGAGGACGACGAAGGGAAGACGACGGTAGTCCCGTTGATCCGCGACGAGATCACCATCGGGCGGAAAGAGGGGAACACCATCCGCCTGACGGAGCGTAACGTCTCCCGTCGCCACGCCCGCCTCATGCGCCAGAACGGCGCGGTGTTCATCGAGGACCTGTCGAGCTACAACGGCATCAAGGTCAACGGCGATCGCATCGGCGGGCGCACGTCGATCAATGAGGGCGATCGCGTCCAGATCGGCGACTACCAGCTCGCCCTCAAGCTCGACAAGACGGCGACGGCGGGCGGCGGCGCCCCGTCGGCCGAGGTCGGCAACGAGAAGACCACCCCCTTCATCCGCGGCAGCGGCGAGAACGGCGTCCCGACGTCGATGATCGAGCTGCAGCCGACGATGCAGAACCAGCTGCCGAACGCGGGCATGCCGCCTCCGGGCGCGGCCCCGGCGGCGGACGCGCCGGCGCGCCTCGTCGTCGTGTCGTCGAACTTCGCCGGGCAGGAGTTCGTCATCGACAAGGCGGCCGTCGTCATCGGCCGCACCGACGAGAACGACGTCGTCATCAACCACCGCTCGATCTCGCGCCACCACGCCAAGGTCGTGCGCGAGAACGGTCACTTCCACATCATCGACCTCCAGTCGGCCAACGGCGTCCGCGTCAACGGCGAGGAGTACGGCAAGGTCGAGCTGCGCAAGGGCGATCTCATCGACCTCGGCCACGTGCGGCTGCGCTTCGTCGCGCCGGGCGAGGACTTCGTCTTCGATCGCGACGCGCAGGTCGTCGACGTCGGGGGCGGCGGCAAGTCGAAGGCGGGGCTGTTCGCCGCGCTCGGCGTGGTGCTGCTCCTCGGCGTGGGCGGCGTCGTCGTGTGGATGAAGATGGGCAAGGGCGGCGACGGCGGCAACAGCACGTCGGCGACCGACGGCGACAAGACCGCAAAGGTCGCCAAGCTCCTCCTCGAGGCGGACAAGGCGCTGAAGGGCGAGGACTGGGACGCGGCGATCGCCAAGTGCGAGGAGGCGCTGGGGCTCGACGCCGGCGAGAACCTCGCGCGGGACAAGAAGAAGAAGGCGGAGTCCGAGAAGAAGGCCAAGAGCGCCTACGAGGGCTTCGTCGGGGCGGCCGACAAGAGCGACTACGACTCGGCGATCGCCAGCTACGGCGAGATCCCCGAGGACTCGATCTACAAGCAGAAGTCGACGGAGAAGTACGCGCAGGTGAAGCGCGGCTACGTGAAGACGCACCTCGACGCGGCCAAGCGCGCCAAGAACGACCACAAGTGCGAGGACGCGCGGCAGCACGTCGAGGCGGTGCTCACCGTCGACGAGAGCAACGCCGACGCGCAGGACATCGTGAAGTCGTGCGGCGCGGTGGTGAAGTCGCCGTCGACGCCGTCGACGCCGAAGCAGCCGAAGGCCGTCGGGACCGAGCCGAAGGTGAAGGAGCCCACGGAGCCGAAGGTGGCGAAGGAGCCCAAGGAGCCGAAGGCGACGACGCCGGAGCACACCGACACGCCGCCGCCGTCGGGTGGTGGGGACGTCGCGGCGCTCGAGAAGAAGTTCGCCGAGGCGCAGGACGCCTACGTCCACGGGCAGTACGCGAACGCGCGCGACCTGGCGATGCCGCTGACCAAGGGGCTGCCGAAGGCGTGGCGCATCGTCGGCGCGTCGAGCTGCTTCCTCAAGGACAAGGACGCGGCGACGAAGGCGTTCAACAAGCTCGACTCGCAGGGCAAGCAGTTCCTGAAGTACGTCTGCTCGCGCAACGGGATGATGGTCCCGTAGCGCGACGCACCCGATCGAATTCCTGTCTAGCGGTTACAGCGCGGCGATCGCGGGGACGGCGGCGACGACCTCGTCGGGTGTCAGGCCGCCCCAGGGGGCGAAGGCGCGCGCGCAGGTCGCGGGCAGCGTGGCGACGAGCGCGCGCAGATCCGCGACGCCGCGGCCGGGCGCGAGCCCACCGACGGCGCCGGCGGCGTCCGCGAGGTTGGCGATGGCGGCGCGCGCGCCGAAGGTCGCGCCGACGAGCGGCAGCGGCCAGAGCCCCATGTCGTCGGTGAGGTGCGCGGCCGGCGCGTCGAGCAGCGTCGCGAGCGGCGCGCCGCGCAGGTCGGCGGCGAGGAGATCGACCTCGCGCGGGCTCGGCGCGTCGACGAAGCGGCGCGGGTTGCGGAGGAGCAGCGTCACGTCTGCCGCCTCGGCGCGACGGAGCAGGCGATCGAGCGCGCGCCGGGCGGCGTCGAGCGCGCGGCCCCCCGCCTGATCGCGCGCGTCGGCGAGCAGGCGCGCGCGACGCGCGTCGAGGTCGCCGCGGAGGTAGCGATCGCGCGCCGGCACCCACTCGGCGGCGAGCGCGCGCACCTCGCCGAGCCGCACGACGACGGACGCCGCGCCGAGCTCGGCCGCGCGCGCGATGGTCGCCTCGATCTCCTCGATGGCGGCGCGCGACTCCTCGCGGTCCGGCGAGACCACCTCGGCGGACGAGGCGCGCGTCGCGGGACAGGGCGCCTCGACCGCGAGGACCGGCAGCCCTCCGCGGCGCAGCTCGTCGCGCAGCACGCCGAAGCGCGCGGGATCGAGCGTCGCGTCCAGGATCAGCGCCGACGCCCCGGCGCGCGCCGCCAGGTCGAGCGCGGCGTCGGGGGCGATCCCCTGCGCGGCGACGAAGGAGGTGCTGAGCGCGACGGCCCGATCCACGCGCCGGACTCTACCCCACTCGGCTCCACGACGTCGTGTCCGGGCACACGGCCGCGCCGCCGATTGACAAAAAGCCACGCGGTTTCGTATAAATCGTCGATTCTGTTGAATTAACGAACGGTAGCCGGAGGCCTTCTTCCAATGACGCGTGCTCGCACCCGCCACCGACGGGGCGCAGGGCTGGTTCTCCTCGGACTCATCGCCGCCGGCGCGACCCTCGCGCCTCGCGCGGCACGAGCGCAGGACGCCGCCGGTGATGCCTACAGTCTGCAGAACTTCCGCCCGGCGATCGACTCGAAGGGCTACATCACCGTCAACGCGTCGCAGATCCTCGGGCACCTCGACTTCTCGATCGGGCTCGTCGGGTCGTATATGCGCGAGCCGCTCGTCCTCAAGAACGACATGCGGATGTGCGCGGCGCCCGGCGGTGGGATGGCGCTCTGCCGCTTCGCGGTGAGCGACTTCATCACGCCGCAAGTGCAGTTCGCGATCGGCTTCGTGAAGTGGTTCGAGCTCGGCGTCTCGCTGCCGATCCACATCATGTTCGGCTCGCGCTCACCGACGTACGAGTCGGCGGCGCCGAACAGCTCGAGCGGCCTCACCTTCGGTGCGCAGTTCGTCGGCGATCTTGGTTTGCACGCCAAGGTCCGCTTCCTCAACACCTCGAAGTATCCGGTCGGCCTCGCGCTCCTCGCGTCGGTGTACGCGCCGACGAGCCAGAAGGCGAGCTCGTTCCTTGGCGAGGGGCAGGTCACCATCCGCCCCGAGCTCATCCTCGACAAGGAGTTCGGCTGGTCGCGCCGCTTCCGCATGGCGCTCAACGTCGGCGCGCTGATCCGTCCCAACAAGAACACGTTCACGGACACCGGCACGACGCTGAAGGGCGACCCGACGGTGAACGGCGGGATGGACTTCTGCCGCCCCGGCCCGGCCTTCACCTCGACGGGGATGGGGATGTTCTCGGGGCCGACGCGCGACTCGGGCCTGTGCGGCACGGGGCTCTCGCGCTCGCTCGGCACGCAGATCACCTACGGCCTCGGCCTCTCGGGCGCGGTGGTGCCGCAGCGCTTCGACCTGCTCCTCGAGTTCTACGGCTACGCCGACGTGACCGGCTCGTCGAACGCCTTCCCGCTCGAGGCCGTGGCGGGCGCGAAGGTCTACCTCGCGCAGAAGAGCTACTTCCTCATCGGCGGCGGCGCCAGCCTGATCCCCGATCAGACCGGCGGCCCCGTCGGGCGCGCCTTCATCGGCTTCATCTTCGAGCCGTCGATCGGCGACCGCGACGGGGACGGCATCAAGGACGACGTCGACAAGTGCCCCGACGATCCCGAGGACCTCGACGACTTCGAGGACGCGGACGGCTGCCCCGATCCCGACAACGATCGCGACGGCATCCTCGACAAGAACGACAAGTGCCCGAACGAGCCGGAGACGAAGAACGGCTTCGAGGACGACGACGGCTGCCCCGACTCGACGGATCTCGATCGCGACGGCGACGGCATCCCCGACAAGGTGGACAAGTGCCCCGACGATCCCGAGGACAAGGACGGCTTCGAGGACGACGACGGCTGCCCCGATCCCGACAACGACAAGGACGGGATCCTCGACGTCGACGATCTCTGCCCGAACGAGCCCGAGGACAAGGACGGCTTCGAGGATCAGGACGGCTGCCCCGATCCGGACAACGACAAGGACCGCATCCTCGACAAGGACGACAAGTGCCCGAACGAGCCGGAGACCTACAACGGCTATCAGGATGAGGACGGCTGCCCCGACAAAGGGCGCGTGCTCCTCCGTCGCGGCAAGCTGGAGATCCTCGACAAGATCTACTTCGAGACGGGCAAGGACATCATCAAGCCGATCTCGTTCCCGATCCTCGACGCGATCACGGCGACGCTGAAGGGCAACCCGCAGATCCTGTTGTTGGAGGTCCAAGGACATGCGGACGAGCGCGGCAACGACGACTACAACATGGACCTCACCGAGCGGCGCGCGGCGTCGGTGAAGCGCTACCTCACCGAGCACGGCGTCGAGGCCGACCGCCTGCAGTCGCACGGCTACGGCGAGACGAAGCCGGTGTGCAATCAGCACAACGAGAAGTGCTGGAGCCAGAACCGCCGCGTCGAGTTCGTCATCCTCCGTCGCTCCGACAACCCCGCCCCCGACGTCCAGTAGTCACCGGGTAGAAGCGTTCGCATCTCGCGTTATGATCGCGAGATGCGGACCACCATTCGTTTCCTTGGGCTCGCGTGTGTGATCGCGGCGGCCGTCGGCTGTGATGACGACGGCGCACCGGCGGCGAACGACCTCGGCGCGGATCTCGCGGCGCCGGCCGACCTCGCCCGGCCGCCCGACCTGACCACGCCGCCCGATCTGGCGCCGGCGTGCACCAAGTCGCCGACGGGACCGCTGTCGATCTACCGCACGACGGCGATGGCCATCGGGTCGATGACGTCGCCGTTCACGGTGAGCGTCCCCGACGGGCACCGCGCGCACGGGACGATCACGCTCGCCGGGACGCTGAGCGGTGGGCGCACGGTGCGCGGCGGGACGGTGTCGCTGGTGGCCGCCGACGGCACGATCTACGACGCGACGATCGGCGCGCCGTCGGGGCAGACGCTGACCTACGACATCACGGTCCCGTCGGGGCTCTACACGGTGAAGGCGTCGATGACGCTCGATCCGAACGCGGCGATCATCCTGCGGGCACAGGGGGCGGCGCAGGTGAACGTCTGCGGCGACACCACCGCCGACGTGACCATCCCGGCGCTGCCGACGCTGGTGGCCAAGCGCGTGCGCGCGCAGGGGTTCGCCGCGGTCGACCCGCAGCCGTCGACGGTGACGCTGATCCTCGAGCGCGCCGACGGCAGCCTGGCCTTCACCCAGGGCGGCGCGGTGGTCCCGGCGACGAGCGGCAACGTCTGGGAGTTCGACCAGATCGCGCTCCCCGAGGGCGAGTCGCTGCGCGCGTCGTTCAACCTGGTGCGCAACGCCAACTTCTCCAACGGGGGCCGCGCCGGCGGGTACGACGTGGTGATCCGCTCCGAGACCGCGCTCACCGTCACCAACCAGTTCGATCCATTCGGCGGGAACATCACGCTGCCGACGACGGTGAAGCTGTCGGGGACGATCAGCGACCCGAGCACGACGCTGTTCCCCGTGCTCGGCGACGCGTTCAACTTCTATCACGTCGTCCACTGCGACCCGACGCTCGACGCGCGGCTCAACCAGGCGTCGTACGGGTCGGCGTTCACCGACGCGACGGCGTACGCGCTGCCGGTGCGCAGCGGCGTCTCCTGCGCGGTGTATGGGTCGTTCGCCATCCCGCTCACGTCGCCGGCGGACGCGACGGCGATCGGGCTCCTCAACCAGCCGAAGGCGCCGGCGCTCGAGACGATCGCGGCGGCGACGACGCGCAACTTCACGGTGCCGGCGCTGACGACGCCGGTGGCGGTGGACATCACCGTGAGCGGGTCGAGCGGGCCGCTGGCGAACGCCTCGGTGCAGTTCGAGTCGACGACGCTGGTGGCGCCGGCGGCGACGGACGCGAAGGTGACGGCGTTCGGGGCGACCAACGGCAGCGGCGTGGTGAGTGCCAAGGTGCAGCCCGGGACGTACACCATCGTCGTCAGCCGGCAGTAGCGGACATCGCGCTAGACAGAAATTTATCTAGCGCTTCGGGAACGCGACCCAGAGGTTCTTGCCGTCGCGGCGGAGGAGGAGGCGCAGCATCTCCGCCGACGGCACCTTGCGCACGGCCGCGGCGTAGTCGTCGAGCGCGCCGACCACCACCTCGCCGACGCGCAGGATGATGTCGCCGCGCTCGACGCCCGCCTCAACGGCGGGGCTCTCGGGCTCGACGGACATCACCACCACGCCGTGGAGCTTGGGGTTGCCGAGCTCCTGCGCGATCGCGGGCGAGATCTCGCTGACGGTCATGCCGAGCGGCGACTTGCGCCCGCCCGTCGTCGCGCCGCCCGCGCCGCGCTCGCGCCGCGGCGGCTGCTCGGCGTCGGAGGCGGCGACCAGCGCGATCTCGAGCTTCATCGGCTTGCCGGCGCGGTAGAGGCTCACCGGCACCTTGCGCCCCGGCAGCGTCGTCGAGACGAACCAGGTGAGGTCGTCGGCGCGGCGGATCGGACGGCCGTCGAACTCGACGACGACGTCGCCCGCCTCGAGCCCCGCCTTCGCCGCGGGTGAGTCGGAGACGACGTCGGCGAGGAGCGCGCCCTTCTGGTCGGGCAGCGCGAAGGCGCGGCGCAGCGACGCGGACACCGCCTGCGGGTAGACGCCGAGCCAGCTGCGCGGCGCGCGGCCGTGCTTGGCGAGGAGCGGCACGATCACCTTCACCATGTTGATGGGGATGGCGAAGCCGATGCCCTGCGCCTGCGCGTTCATCGCGGTGTTGATGCCGATGACCTCGCCGCGCGCGTTGATGAGCGGCCCGCCGGAGTTGCCGGGGTTGATCGACGCGTCGGTCTGGATGAAGTCGTAGAAGCCCGTCTGCGCGGGAGCGCCTGGGCCGCCGGGGCGCACGTCGCGCCGCCCCTTCGCCGACACGATCCCGGCGGTCACGGTGTGGTCGAGGCCGAAGGGGTTGCCGATGGCGATCACCCACTCGCCGATCTGGACCTCGTCGGAGTTGCCGAGCGTGGCGACGGGGAGCTCGCCGGCGCCGTCGATCTTGAGGAGCGCGATGTCGGTACGCTCGTCGCGGCCGATGAGCCGCGCGGTGAGCTCGCGCTCGTCGGCGAGGCGGACGCGGATGTCGTCGGCGTTGTCGATGACGTGCGTGTTCGTGAGGAGGTAGCCGCTCTTGTGGATGAGGAAGCCCGTGCCCTGACCGCGGCCGCGCGGGCGCGGGCGATCGTCGCCGCCGCTCGTCGACGAGGAGCCGCCGGAGTCGCCGCCCTGCGAGATGGCGATGATGTGCACCACCGTCGGGCCGAGCGACCTGGCGAGGCGCACGAAGGACTGCAGCGCCGCGGAGGGCGAGGCGGCGGCGGGGGCGCGGCCGTTGCCGTCGGTCCAGAGCGGCTCGTCTGCGGCCTGGGCGGTGGACGCGGCGAGGAGGACCAGGAGGACGGGCACGCTCGGACTGCGGCTCATCCCCTTAGTGTAGCGCGCGGGCGCCGCGCGCTAGTTGGTGCCGCCGTCGTGGTGGCCGAGCTCGCGGCGGACGCGGTCGGCGACCTTCTTGGCCTCCTCCTTCGTCCCGTCGGCGAGCTCCTTGGCCGCCGGCGTCGAGAAGATGGCCACGAGGTGGCCCCACAGCGTCTTCTTCCCGAGCTGCACGGTGGTCGCGAAATAGACGATGGCCGCGAGGAAGACGATGGTTCCGAGGAAACGGATGAGGCGCATGTCAGAGGTCCACCCAGGGGAGCGCGGCGCGCGGGCTCTCGTGGCAGACGAGCGCGCGCGGGCCGGTACGTGAGGCGGCGAAGGCGATGGCGGCGTCGAGGCCGGGATCGTCGAGCTGCACCGAGGCGACGGTGAGGCCGAGGGCGCGCAGCTGCGCCTCGCGCGCCTCGTCGGAGAGGCGCGGGCCGAGGCCGGCGTGGGCGCGGCGGACCACCACCACGTGCAGGAGCTCGCGGCGCGCCACCGCGTTGTCGACGACGGCGAGGAGCTCGGCGTGATCGCAGAGGCCGTCGGAGAGGAGCGCCACCGGGAGCGGCGCACCGTCGGCCGCGCGGCCGACGAGCTCGGCGGCGTCGACGAGCGCTGCGGCGGTGGCGGCGATGGCGCCGGGCGCGGCGACGATGTCCACGAGGCGCCCGTCGGAGGGCGCGGCGCCGAGCGGGCCGAGGCCGGCGTGCGTCGGATCGGCGACGATCACCGTCGGGCGCTCGAGCCTGCGCAGCGCGCGCAGGAGGACGAGCCGCGGATCGCGCGCCGGCGCCTCGGGGCGGGCGTTGGCCTGCGTGCGCGCGTGATAGAGCGGCCAGGGCTCACCGTCGTCGTCGGGGATGGCGGCGACGGCGGCGTCGAGCGCCTCCCAGGCGGCGTCGTCGCGCGCGGGCGGCTGGGCCTCGGCGCGCACCCGGCCGCCGAAGCGACCGAGGAGCCCCTCGACGCGATCGGCGTCGTAGCGCTGCGGCGGCGGCCCATCGGCGCGACGGAGCTGCGTGGTGAACCCGGCGCGGTGGGCGAGCGCCTGCAGCGCCTCCTCGAGGAACGGCTGCCCCTCCTCGACGACGAGGACCTGCTCGCGGCCGCGCAGGAACGCGGCCAGGCGCGCGCGCGGTAGCGGCCACGAGGCGCCGAGGCGCAGGACCGGCAGGCGACGCGCCCACGCGCGGGCCTGCACCTCGGGCGGGAGGTGGCCGGCGACGACGACGGCGAGCGGCCCCTCGTCGCCGAGCTGCACCGCCAGCGCGTCGGCGAGCGGCTCGAGGCGGTCGAGGAGGCGCGCGCGCTTGTCGCGGTGGAACGACGCGGGGGCGCCGCCGGTGAGCGCGAGGAAGGGGCCGCCGTGGCGCGCGAAGGCGGGGGTGGCCGCGAGCGGCAGCGGCGGCGTCTCGCGCACGGCGGCGCGCGCCTCGAGGGCGCGCTGGTGCGCGCGCACGAGGATCGGCGCCCGCACGCGCGTCGAGAGGTGCGTCGCGAGGCGCGTCAGGTGGTAGAGCTCGTCGGGCGTCGCCGCCTCGAGCTGCGGCAGCGCGGCGACGTCGGCGAGCGCGCCGCGGGTGTCGAAGAGCGCGCCGGCGCCGTCGAGATCGCCGACGCCCTCGACGACGATCGCCGGCGAGCGCAGCTCGTTGAGCAGCCCCAGCGACGCCAGCGCCGGGAGCGCCGCCGGCACCCCGCCGCGCCCGAGCAGCGCCGCCGTCGGGTGCTCGTCGAGGAGCGCGCCCCCGAGGGCCATCGCCGCGGCGATCGGCTCGTTGCCGGCGAGGTGCAGCGCCATCCCCGCGCCGGGGCGCTCGGGGGGACGCTCGCCGAGCGCACGCGCGGTCGGCCCGAGCGGCGACGCGCCCGACGACGCCGGCGCGAAGGCGCGTCGGATGCGAGAGGCGGCGAGCGCTCGCGCGAGGGCCTCGTGCCCGCTCAGCACGCCGCGTGCTCCGCGAGATCGTCGACGGTCATGCGCTCGGGCGAGCCTAGCATGGCGCGTGCTACGCTGCGCTGTATGACCGAGCCCGCGGCGCGCGATCACCTCGTGCGCGCCATCGCCAAGGAAGCCAACGTCCGCGTCGTCGCCGCTGTGACCACCTCGGTCGCGACCGAGGCCGCCATCCGCCACCGCCTCGCCGCCGGGCCGACGCGCGCGCTCGGCAAGGCGCTCACCTCGGGGCTCCTCCTCGCGACGATGACCAAGGGGAAGGAGCGCGTCACCCTGCAGCTCGTCGGGGACGGGCCGATCGGCAGCCTGACCGTCGACGCCAACGGCGACGGCGACGTGCGCGGCTACGCGGCGCGCCCCGACGCGGTGCCGGCGGCGCACGGGGCGGCGGAGATGCTCGGGCGCCATGGCGTCGTGAACGTCGTGCGCGATCTCGGGTTGCGCGAGCTGTACCAGGGGCAGGTGCCGCTCACCACCGGCGAGATCGACGAGGACGTCGAGAGCTATCTGCGGACCAGCGAGCAGATCCCGTCGGCGCTCGGGTGCGAGGTGGTGCTCGACGCGGGCGGGCAGGTGATCGCGTCGGGCGGCGTGCTCGTTCAGGTGATGCCCGGCGGCGAGCCGGACGCGGTGCGCGAGGTGCAGCACGCGCTGCGCACCGGGCGGCTCGAGGAGCTGCTGCGCGACGGGGAGCGCTCGGCGGCGGTGCTGGCGTCGCTGCTGTTCCCCGCCGAGCCGCTCGAGCTCATCGACACGCGCGAGGTGGCGTTCCGCTGCCGCTGCTCGACGCAGCGGATCCACGAGATGCTGCGCATGCTGGGCGTCGTCGAGCTCGACGAGATGATCGCCGCCGACGAGCCTGCCGAGGTGCTCTGCAACTTCTGCAACACGCCCTACCGCGTCGAGAAGGAGCAGCTCCAGGCCATCCGCGACGAGCTCGCCGGCGGCCCGCGCCAGAGCAATTAATTCATGTCGAGCACAATTTCCTGTTCGGAGGAGGTCGGCGAGGCGCTGGCCCGCGGCGGCGCGGTGGTCGCGCTCGAGTCGACGATCGTGGCGCACGGCCTGCCCTGGCCGACGAACCTCGAGGTCGGGCGCGCGCTCGAGGCGGAGGTGCGCGCCCGCGGCGCGGTGCCGGCGACGATCGCGGTGGTGGGCGGGCGGGTGCGCGTCGGCGTCGACGAGGCGACGCTGGAGGCGCTGGCGCGCGACGGGGCGCGCTTCGTCAAGTGCGGCGTCACCGACCTGCCGTTCGTGTGCGCGCGCGGGGGCGACGGCGCGACGACGGTGTCCGCGACGGTGTGGGCGGCGGCGCGGGCCGGGGTGCGGCTCTTCGCGACCGGCGGCATCGGCGGCGTGCACCGCGGCGACGCGATGGACGTCTCGAGCGACCTGACGACGCTGGCGCGCGAGCCGGTGGCGGTGGTGTCGGCGGGGGCGAAGGCCATCCTCGATCTGCCGCGCACGCTCGAGGTGCTGGAGACGCTGGCGGTGCCGGTCGTCGGCGTGGGGACGAACGAGCTGCCGGCGTTCTACACGCGCTCGTCGGGGCTGCGGATCGAGCACCGCGTCGACGGGGCCGAGGAGGCGGCGCGGCTGCTGGCGGCGCACCTCGCGATGAACGCGCCGCGCGGCCTGCTGTTCGCCAACCCGATCCCCGAGGCGGACGCGCTGCCGCAGGCGCTCGTCGACGAGGCGATCGCGGCGGCGCTGGCCGACGCCGAGGCGCGCGGCGTGCGCGGGAAGGCCATCACGCCGCACCTCCTCGCCTTCCTCGCGCGGGCGACGGCCGGGCGGAGCCTGCAGGCGAACCGCGCGCTCGCGCTGGCCAACGCCGCCTTCGCCGCCGAGGTCGCGGTCGCGCTCGCGCGCGGCACGCCGTGACCGGGCGCCCGCAGAAGCGCGTCCTCACCGTCGCGAGCGGCGATCCGGAGACGCTCGCGGCGTGGCTCGTCGAGCGGCTGGGGGTGAGCGCGACCGACGCGGCGGCGCTGGTGGCGCGCGGCGCGGTGCACGTCGACGGGCGGCGCGCGACGGCGGCGACGGCGGGACTTCGCGCTGGACAGAAAGTCACCGCCTTCGTGACGTCGACGCCGGCCGCGCCCGTGACGGAGATCCCGACGGCGTACGCCGACGCGTGGCTGCTCGTCGTCGAGAAACCGGCCGGCGTAGCCTCGCAGCCGACGCGCGACGACGAGGCGGGCGCGCTCGACGCGCTGGTGCGGCGGGCCCACCCCGACGCGCGCATGATGCATCGGCTCGATCGCGACGCGTCGGGGCTGGTGCTGTTCGCGCGCTCGCCGGAGGCGCGGGCGCCGCTGCAGCGCGCGCTCGAGGCGGGCGAGATCGATCGGCGCTATCGCGCGCGCGTCAGCGGGCGGCTCGACGGCAGTGGCCGCATCGCGCTCCGCATCGCGCGTGACGGCGCCGATCCGCGACGGCGCGTCGCGCTCCCCGAGGCGGCGCCGGGCGGCGAGGCAGCCGGCACCCGCTGGCGCACGCTCGCCGTCGACGCCGACGACGACAGCACGGTCGTCGAGTGCACGCTCGAGACGGGGCGCACGCACCAGCTCCGCGTGCACCTCGCCGCGATCGACCACCCCATCGTCGGTGATCGGCTCTACGCCGGACGCCCGGCGCCGCGCCTCATGCTGCACGCGACGCGGCTCGCGCTGCCTCACCCCGACGGGAGCGGGCGCACGATCGTCGTCGAGTCGACGACCTCGCCTCCCGCGCTCGCCGTCAGTCGTTGAGGCAGGCGTCGACCAGCGACTGGCACGACGCGGGGTTGCAATAGGTCGTCCCCGCACACGTGCCACCGAACAGCGCCGCCGTCGAGTCGGACAGGCAGGCGTCGCACGCCCCCGAGGGAGCGCCGGTCGCATCGACGTACTGACCGGCGACCGAGTCGAGCCGACAACGATTGCGGGTGACACAGAACTCCTGGCCGCACGTGAGCGCGTCCGAGTACTTCATCTGCGACGTCATCGGGGCCGAGCTGTAGCAGCTCTGGATGCACGAGTTCGTCGTGCACGCCTGGCCGCAGGTGATGATCGCGCGGCACCCGCCCGTCCCCACCGGCGAGAGGTCGCGCCCGCCGCCGCCGCGCATGTCGCCGCCCCCGCCACCACCGCCCAAGTCGAAGTTGTTCGTGCCGCCGTCGCCGCGCACGGTGCGCGGGTCGACGCAACGGTTCCCCGAGCAGACCTGTCCGTCGGGGCATGCGGGCTCGGACTTGGGATCGCAGAACAGGCCGGGGCTCTGGAGCGCCGGGTTGTAGCAGGCCACCGCCGCAACCAGGATCGCGCCGACCGACAGACAAGCCAGGAACCACACCCGCATGGGGGCGTTTGTCGTTGAGCGACGACCATTTGTCAATCGTCACGGACCTGGCACACACTCCCGGCGATGCGCTCGATCGGAGTGGGTGTGTTGATGCTGTGCGCGGGGGCCAACGCCTTCACCGTCGGAGAGGCGCGCGCGGAGGCGCCGTTCCGCACCGTCCAGGCCACCGACGGCGGCTACATCGACGACGCGTTCGCGGTGAGCCCCGACGGCAAGGAGATCGCCTGGATCGACACCGACGGCATCAAGCCGGGGACGCTGATGGTCGGCCCGCCCGAGGGCTTCCCGCTGGCGGTGAAGGGGGTCCCGCCCGACGTCGCCGCGCTGCACTTCCTCGGCGACCGCCGCCTGCTCGTCGTCGCCCGCGCCGGTGAGGCGGCGTTCACGGCACAGGCCTTCGGACGCGAGGGCGCGACCGGGCCGAAGCTGGGTCCGGCGCAGCACATCTCCCTCGCCACCGTCGGTGGCAAGCCGGCGGTGGTGACCCACTCGAAGCAGGAGCGGCGCGGCGGCGCCGAGCACGTCCTCGTCGCCTACGCGCGCGATACGCTGAAGCCGATCGCGCGGCGCACGCTGAAGGAGGACGGCGAGGGGCGCGTGCCGCACCCGACGGGCGCGCTGAAGATCCTGTGGTGGCGCGACGGCTTCTCGTCGGCGGCGGTGCTGCAGGCGGGCGGCTTCGACAAGGAGAAGGACATGCGCCGGCCGGATCGCTTCGCGCGGCTCGACCCGTGGGGCGCGAAGCTCGAGGTGCTCGACGCGCGCGACATCACCGACGTGCTCGGATTCGCCGAGGTGTCGCTGCTGCACGGCAAGCACGGCCCCGACGGCCTCTTCGTCACGCCGACGGAGGACCACAAGGCGCTGCTGCTCGTCGACGGGCTGGCGATGTCGCCGCTGACGCTGCCGCGCCCGCTCGCGACCTACGACGCCGATCTGTTCGCCTGGCAGCGTGTCGAGGGGGACGAGGCGCGCGTGTGGCTGTCGGCGACGGTGGACCCGACGAACCCCGACGCGCTCGCGCGCAAGAAGGCGGATCGCGACGACTTCACGCTCTTCACCGTCGACCGCGCGACGCACGCGGTGGCGAAGGTGCTCGAGCTGCCGGGGCAGAATCGCCCGACGGCGTGGCGCGTCGGCGGCAACACGCTGCTGCTGCTGCGGAAGTCGAAGGGGTTCGGACGCGGCGGGGTGGCGCTCGAGATCTGGCGCCTCGGCGCGGCGGGCGCGGCTAGCGGGAACTGAGCTCGTCGAGGAGCGCGCGGTAGCGCGTGAAGGGCTGCGGCTCGTCGACGACGCGGCCAGCGGCGACGCGGCCGGGCGCGCGCACGAGGATCGGGACGGCGCGATCGCAGAGCCGTGGCGAGCCGTGGCTCGAGCCGAAGCCGGTCGTGTACTCGGGGTCGAAGAAGCTGCCGGGGCGCGCGACCACGTACAGCGACGGGGCGCTCCCCGGCGGGTAGGAGCGGCAGACGAGCGCGTCGAGCGTGTCGCCGTCGGGGCAGGTGGCAGGGAGCGCGCGCACGTCGAACACGCGCTCGACGCCGGGGCGGGCGGCGAGCCAGGTCGTGAGGCCCGCGACGAGCGCGTCGAAGCGCGCCGGCGGGAGCGCGCGCGCCGTCGACGAGAGGAACACCCACGGGTCGGCGACGCCGTCGACCCAGGCCGCGTCGGCCGGCGTCGGGCGACCGAGCGCCTCGACGGCGACGGCCTCGAGCTCGTCGGAGAGCCGGTCGGGGACGAGGCGCACGCCGCCGCCGCAGGGCCGCTCCCAGCGGTCCCCCGGCGTCGTGCACCAGGGTCGCTTGGAGTCGGGGAGCTCGGGCAGCGGCTCGGAGCCGTGATCGGCGCTGAGGACGGCGACCCAGCCGTCGGGGCCGACGCGCGTGTCGAGCGCGGCGAACAGGCGCGCGAGGAGACCGTCGAGGCGGAGGAGCTCGTCCCACGCCTCCCACGAGTCGGGGCCGAAGACGTGCCCGATGTAGTCGTTCGCCGAGAACGACAGCACCAGCAGCGACGGGCGGTCGGCCATGCGCTCGCCGTCGAGCGCCGCCAGCGCGAGCGCCAGCATCGCCTCGTCGGCGGCGGGCATCGCGCGGAAGACACCGGGGCGCATCCCTGGACGGAAGGCGTGCGGGAAGGCGCGCCCGAGGCCGCCCCAGTCGCCCTCGGCCGGCTCGTCGTCGCGCTGGCGGGCGTGAGTAGACAAAAATTCGCGATCGAGCGGCGTCCACGGCGTCGCGCGCAGAGGGGCGAGCGCCTCCGAGGTCGCGCGCGGCGCGGCCCACGACGGCAGCGCAGGGGCGAACGCCGTCGAGGTGACGAAGGCGTCGAGGCCGCTGTCGAAGAACAGGGTCGCCGTCGGGCGGCGGCCACCGCCGAAGAGCGCGGCGCGCTCCTTGAGCGAGATCGACACGATGGCCGCGTCGGGGTTCGCCGCGCGGAAGCGATCGGCGAAGGTGTCGACGCGGAGGAGCGCCAGCGACGAGCCGACGACGTCGGTCGCGCCGGTCGCGGTGACGAGGCGCGTGGCGTCGTCCCGCAGCGACGAGGAGCGCTTGGTGTGGCCGTGCGCGCGGGAGGCGGTCTCGTTGCCGAAGACGCCGTGATCGCGCGGGGCGCGGCCGGTGAACAGCGACGCGTGCCCGACGGCGGTGTCGGTGGCGGCGTGAGCGAAGCGCACGTCGCGGTAGGAGGTGCCCTCGCGGCGCAGGCGCGCGAAGCCGCCCGTCGGGGCGAGCGTCGCGAGCCGCTCGTCGGCGATCCAGGCCGCGAGCTGATCGACGACGAGCGCGACGACGAGCGGGGGCCGCGCCGAGGCGTGCGGCGCCGCGGGCTTCGTCGACGGCGGACGGCATGCGACCAGGAGGAGCGCGAGGATCACGAGGCGAGGCGGCATCGCGACGCATTGTACGTGCGGCGTGCGCGTCCGGCTGCCGGACGTGCGCTGTCCGAGCCGGACAGTGGCGCGCCCACGCCGGCGGGGAGCGCCGCACGCGACGCGGAGATCGAGGCGGCACGCGCCGTGCTGTGGGGGCCTGCGTGCTCGCGCAGGTTCACTCCGCCGCCGTGCTCGGCGTCGACGGCTTCGGCGTCACCGTCGAGGTGAACGTCGGCCTCGGCTTGCCGGGCGTCCACTTCGTCGGGCTCGGCGCCAGCGCCGTGAAGGAGGGCGCGGTCCGCGTCCGCGCCGCGCTCCAGCACGCGGGCTTCTCGCTGCCGCCGCGCAAGGTCGTCATCAACCTCGCGCCCGCCGACATCAAGAAGGACGGCGCGGCGTTCGATCTGCCGATCGCGATCGGCGTGCTGGTCGCGCACGAGATCATCCCGGCGTCGGCGGTCGAGGGCGTCGTCTTCCTCGGGGAGCTCGGCCTCGACGGCAGCCTGCGACGGGTGAGCGGCGCGCTCCCCGTCGGGATGTACGCTCGCGCCATCGGGGCGCGCGCGCTCGTGCTGCCGCGCGCATCGGCGGGCGAGGCCGCTGGGCTCGACGGGCTCGAGGTGCTGCAGGCGGGCTCGATCAGCGAGGTCGTCACCTGGCTTCGCGCCGAGGGCGCGCTGGCGCCGGCTATGGCGCGGCCGCGGCTCGACGCCTCCCGCAGCGACGACGTCGACCTCGCCGACGTGCGCGGGCTCGAGTATCCGAAGCTCGCGCTCGAGGTGGCGGCCGCCGGTGGGCACAACCTCCTCTTCGTCGGCGCGCCCGGCGCCGGGAAGAGCATGCTCGCGCGACGGCTGGCGACGATCCTGCCGCCGCTCGACGACGACGAGGCGCTCGAGGCCAGCGTCATCTGGTCGGTCGCCGGCCAGCTCGACGGAGCGCCGCGGCTCGGGCGGCGGCCGTTCCGCGCGCCGCACCACGAGGTCTCGGTGCAGGGGCTGATCGGCGGCGGCGCGGTGCCGCGTCCCGGCGAGATCTCGCTCGCGCACCACGGCGTGCTGTTCCTCGACGAGCTCCCCGAGTTCAAGCGGCCTGCGCTCGAGGCGCTGCGCCAGCCGCTCGAGGAGCGGCAGGTGACGATCGTGCGCGCGCGGGCGGCGGTCCGCTTCCCGGCGTCGTTCGCGCTCGTCGCGGCGATGAACCCCTGTCCGTGCGGCTATCACGACACCGGCGTCCGCGCCTGCACCTGCGACGTCGGGCGCGTGCGCGCCTATCGCGGGCGGCTCTCCGGGCCGCTCCTCGATCGCTTCGACATCCAGGTGCGCGTCCCACCGACGGACCTGCGCCAGCTCACCGCCGAGCGCGCGGGCGAGCCCTCGGCCCGCGTGCGCGAGCGCGTCGTCGCGGCGCGCGTCCGCCAGCGCGAGCGGCTGCGCGGCACGCCCTTCCGCTCGAACGCGGAGCTGGGCGCGCGCGACCTCGAGCGGGTGCTGGGCGCCGCGCCCGGCGCCGTCGACGCGCTGCTCACGATCGTCGAACGCCGCGGGCTGAGCCCGCGCGCGCTCCATCGCCTGCTGCGCGTCGGCCGCACGATCGCCGACCTCGCCGGGCGCGACGAGGTGCGGCGCGAGGACCTGCTGTGCGCCGTCGAGTTCCGCTGTCTCGATCAATAACCGATAGACACAAAGTCGGAGTAGAGATGACCATCGCTGATCACCCCCTCCACAGATCCCGGCGTGCGGCATTACCGCACCGGGCTCCTGCCTTGGGTGATGACGCCGAGTCGCTGCGAAGGCCAGGGATGGCAGATGC
>Ga0272446_1000242_pt1 | contig 86275 bp, 76 predicted proteins | sample YNPCB0061_FD_194587 | JGI IMG/M metagenome (GOLD analysis project Ga0272446, IMG submission 194587) | Hot spring microbial mat communities from Yellowstone National Park, WY, United States - YNP-CB-006-1 | ecosystem: Environmental > Aquatic > Thermal springs > Hot (42-90C) > Sediment | place...
GTTGGAAGGCAAACCGCGCGGCGGACGACGCTACAGCCAGTACGCCAACTGCCCATTGCCGACACCCGAGGATCGGTTATTGTTCGTCTTAATGTATCTCAAAGGCGCGCCCTTGCAGACCGCCCATGCCACCGCGTTTGGGTTGACCCAACCGAAAGCCAATCTCTGGTTGCATGTCTTGTTGACGGCACTCCCGACCGCGCTCGCGACCAGCGGTGATCTGCCGACCCGTACCGCAGCCACGCTCCAGGAGCGACTGGATGCCTTGATCAGTGCGCGAGCCGATGGGGATGCGCCAGGAGCGTCCCCCTTGTTCACGACGGTACCGAACGCGCCATCCCGCGCCCCGCGGACGCAGGTGATCAGGCCGACTATTACAGCGGTAAGAAAAAGCGCCACACGATCAAAAACCTGATCCTGGCGACCGCTGATGGGTTGGTGCAGTTTCTGAGCGATACGTACGAAGGCAGCGTGCATGATAAAGCGATAGCCGATGATGTTCCCTACCCGTTGCCCCCAGGCAGCGAGTTGGTGGATGACCTGGGTTTTGTGGGTTATGCCCTGCCGGATGTCATCCATACCCGTCCCACCCGCAAGCCGAAAGGCGGGACATTGACCGATGCGCAGCAAACCGCCAATCAGGCGATTGCCCGGCGACGGATCACGATCGAACACGTGATCAGCGGCATCAAACGCTGCCGGATCGTCAAAGATACCATCCGGCTGTGGAAAGACGGCGTGCGTGATCTGGTGATGGAAATCTGTTGCGCGTTGCATAATCTTTGCGTTCGTTCACGGGCATAACCGGCGATACGATAGTATAAATCGGTATTAAGTCTATTTACCGCATACAGCGTGCAGCAGAGCAGCGAATACAGCGTGCACCACACAATCAACACAATCAACACAACTCACAGGCAAGCACTGAAACGACATGCAACGTGCAATCTACAACGCTCAACGTTCCACGTCCGCGACCCGCATGTTCATGCCGCGCACGACCAGAATACGTCGTTCGCCGTCGCGTAATTCCTGTATGAGGTAACCGCCGGCGGAAAAGCGGTCAACGACAGCATGCAGGGTAGGCAGGTCGTAGGGCAGCATGTCCAGGTTGGCAAAGCGGTACGGCCCGATCGCATCCACGAAGTTTGGTTCCGGTGGCTCACGCCGTACCACCAGTTGCGCCTGGGCCTCGGCCGCTGGCAGTGGGCGCGCCGCCAGCAGGTAGATATAGGGCCTCCCGATCGAGTCGGTATCGAACCAGGCTTCATCGAATGCCGGTGCCTCGGCAATCGCCAGGCGCATGGCATCGTCAATGGCGCGCTCGGCGAAAAACCAGGTCGGCGCAACGATCCGTGGGTAGGTCGTGAGCAGTTCGCGGTACCAGCTCCCGCACTGCCAGGCCATGGCGCCGGCCAGTGCCGCCACCGCTGCGCCGCGCGCCAGTGTGCGCCAGCGCGCGTGCCCGATGCGCCCGAGCGCGTTCCATGCAACGGCTGCGCCCGCTGCGATAACGACGGCATACATGAAGGCAAGCGGGGCCGCGCGATAGGCGTTCGGATGGCGCTCGGTCAGGCTGCCGGGAAATGGCGCGATCAGAAGCGCGAGCAGCGCCAGTAACCAGGTAGCATGTGTTCCGTTGCTGGTGATGCCGCTCTTCCGGTGCGACCATGCAGCCTGAAGGACAAGCGCCGCCAATCCGGGTAGCGCCAGTGCTGCCTCGACCGGCAGCGCCAGCGGCCGACCAGGGATCCCCTGGATCGCCTTCGTCAGCCCGCCGCTGAGATACCAGAAGTCTGCGCCGAAATAGACGCGATAGTTCCCCCACCAGGCGGCCAGCCACGCTGCCGGCGAATCGGCGCGCAACGCGATCTGCGCCAGCCGCCGCCCGCTATCGGTGTTGAAGAGCGCATCGGCGATGAACGGTAACCAGAGTGCGCCAAGTAAGACCCCCGCTGGCCACCAGGCCGCGATGGCGGCGCGCACCGATCGCTGCGCGCATGCCAGCAGTGCCGTGGCCACCACAAGCAATGGCACGCCAAGTTTCAGCGGCGGGTACGCGTACAATGCCACTCCCGCCGCCAGCGCCAGCACAAGGGCGTCACGCCGGGCGCCACCGGCAACCAGGCGCAACCCGGCAAGCAGGCACACACCCCAGCACGTCGGTGCCAGCGAGGGTGGCATGGCGATCCGGCCCAGGAAGATCTGCCATGGCGAGAGCGCCGCGACCAGGGCGCCGGTAAACGCCGCCGCGCGCGGCAAGTGCAATTCACGCGCGACCGCATACACAACCGGCACTGCCAGCGCGCTGATCACGGCCGTCGTACCACGCGCGGCGCCGGGTTCCGGCCCGAGGATCGCAACTGCCGGGATTTCCAGGTAGGTCAGGAGCGGCGCGATCCAGTCACCGAAGGCTTCAAAGGCAGCCAGGGGCAGGATGTGGCCGTAGTGATCACGCCCGGTTGTCAGAACATGCCAGGCGTCTACCAGGCTCACAACCTCGTCGCGGTGCAGCCCGGGCGGCGAGTCGCCCATCCATGCGAGGCGCAACGCCAGCGCAATGCCGAAGAGTGTCACCAGCGCAGCGTGGCCGCGCGCCGCGAACCATGCGGCCGCGCCCATCAGCGGCGCACTGGCCAGCGCCAGGAGCAGTGCCTGCCACACCAGGTGCAGCGGCAGACCCGATGCGTGCGCCTCGGCGGCGTACAGTTGCACCCCCAGCCAGCGCCAGTCGCCGGCCGGGCGCGCAACCGGCGCCTGGATGACCACCTCGCCGGCGCCGGGCGGCAGCAGGAGCACGTACCGTCGCGGCTGCGGGCCAACCATGGCCGGGATGCGCCAGCCGCCACCGCCAAGGCGCACATCAAGCGCCTGGACGCCATCCCATGGTACGCGCCCGAGGGTCAGCCGTACCTCGGTTGGCCCGTCGCGCGACGCCAGCGGCAATCGCGCCTCGCTGTCCGTCCAGCGGAAGGCGCGCGCGCCGCCTTCGGCGGCATACAACCCGCGTGCCTGTGGCACGTCAATCGCAGGCCGGGTCAGCAGCCAGATCACGACCCCGGCCCATGTGCCCAGCGTCGCCAGCGCCGCCAGCACAGACCAGGCGCGTGCGGCAGGCGCACGTCTCATGCTCTGCTTGTTCTGGATTGGCCGGGAGATATCATCGCGCATTCCGGTTCTTCACGAGTCTTCCAGCGCCCTGAGCCGTGCCATCACTGCCCCGGCAAGCCCGGCCAGCACCGGCGGGTCGGCGCTGGCCAGCGCATCAGCGACATCGCACAGCAGGCGTAGCCGGTTGATGCGCTCGTGCTGCGCGGCGGTGAGCGCGCCGGCCATCTCGTATCCCTCCAGGATGCCCTGGCGAAACGCAGAAGGCCACCGCGACGCAAGCCCATGCGCCAGGTCGAACATCGGGTCGCCGCCCACCGGTGGTTCCGGGCGTATCAGCGCCTCCAGGTAGACCGATTCGCCCGACGTGACGAGTATGTGCGCAGGATCGGGCGCGCCGTGCAAGACGCGCGGCTGCGGGCATGCACACGCAGGGTGATCGAGCGTTGCGGCGCGCAGGGCCGTCGCAACCTCTGCCCCCAGCGCCTCCTCGGCACGATCGGCGACACCGCGCGATTCAAGCCAGGCGGCCAGCGCCTCGGGCCACGTTCGTACTGGCCAGCGACCGGATGGCGTCGGCGCGCCATACCCTGGCGCTTCGATCTGGTGCACGCGCCTGAGCGTTCTCCCTGCCTGGCGCGCCGCAACCCGCAAGAGCGCAGCATCAGGCACGCGGTCGAGCGTGACGCCTCCCAGCGAAGACAGGATGGCATAGGTGAAAGGAACCGTGGTACAGCTCAGATCGTGCGCGATCAGGCGCGGAGCCGGCAGCGCTTTGTGTGCCATGGCACGGAGAACAAAGACTTCGTGCGCGAGATCGGACTCGGGCGCAATCACCAGCAGGATGTTACTCGTCTGCGTGGCGATGCGCACCTCGATCCGTTGATTGGTTGCTGTGACCAGTGCCGCACCAATTGGCAGCGCTTTAAGCGGTTCGATCAACAATGCAGCATAGTCGCCTAATCGCGCCATCACGCGTCGCAGCGCATCGGAGCATGATGGATCGTCCGGGTCAGGGTTCTGGCTCAAGTGCGACCACATAGGCGCAAGATACCACGGCACCGGCTATGATGCAACCTATCGGCAGGCACACAACCTGCTCGAAGTCAGCTTCAGCCCAGACGGTACACGCGCCGCGCATTCTCCACCCAGAAGCCGCGTTGCGCATCCGGCCCCATGTCCGCCGTCAGTGTGGCGAGTGTCTCAACCCAGCGGCGATAGCTCGTCGCCAGCAACGCCACTGGCCAGTCGCCGCCAAACATCACCCGATCGGAGCCGAATACATCGAGCGCGTGCTGGATATACGGCGCAATCTGCTCCGGCGTCCAGTGTGCATGGTCGGCTTCGGTGACAACACCGCTGATTTTGCATGCGACGTTCGGCAGGCGCGCGAGGGCCTCCAGGTTGGCGCGCCAGGGATCGAGCGCGCTGCCGCGAATGTCCGGCTTGGCAATATGATCAAGAATGAACCTCGTTCCGGTGCAGCGCCGCACCAGCTCGATGATCGCCGGCAACTGATGGTGAACGATGCAGATATCGAACGAGAGACCATACTCCGGTAAGAGTTCGACACCCCGCACGAATGACGGGTGCAGGCAGAACGCCGGGTCAGGCTCACCCTGGAGCAGACGCCGCACGCCTTTGACGAGCGGGCCGATCGCAACCAGCGACTCAAGGATCGAGCGTACACACTCGCCGTCTTCAAGTGGCGCGTAGGCAACGATTCCCTGGATGCGTGGATCGTCGGCTGCCAGCCGGGCGACGTGCTGCGCCTCGAGCAATCCATACGCCGGTGCGACATCAACCTGCAGGTAGACCATCGCCGTGATGTTCAACCCGGCCGTATGCTCGCGATACTCGGTAAGGCCGAATGGCCGGTTGAGGAGATCATTGCCGTCGAGCCACGGCATGCGCATGCGCCGCGGATCCCAAAGATGCAGGTGCGCATCCACAATCTCGCGGCTGCCGGTTGTCGTCGTCACAGGTCGCTCCAGTCTGTAGTTGCCGATCGGGCGGGTGTGCCCTATTATAATCCAGGGCAAACAACACGAAATTGCAGAACCTTTGGTTATCATTATAGCGAGGCATGCCCATGTCGTGTCCAGACATTCCCCCCATCACCGGCGAACGTTTTCGCTCGCGGCGTTCGGTCGTCGTCACAACGCGCGGTGTCGTCGCGACCAGCCAGCCGCTGGCGGCGCAGGCTGGTCTGCGCATGTTGCTGGCGGGGGGTAGCGCCGCCGACGCGGTGATTGCAGCCGCCGCTGCGTTGAACGTTGTTGAACCCATGAGCACCGGTATTGGCGGTGATGCCTTTGCGCTGGTGTATGATGCGCCGACGCGCACGGTACGCGCATTGAACGGCAGTGGCCGCGCACCGGCAGTTCTCTCGCGCGAAACGTTTGCCGCGCGCGGGTTGACCGCGATCCCGACGACCGGCATGCTGCCGGTGACGGTCCCTGGCGCGGTGGATGCATGGATCGAACTGCTGGCGGCGCACGGGCGCCTGCCGCTGGCAGAGGTACTGGCACCGGCGATCGAGTACGCCGAGCAGGGCTTTCCGGTCAGCGAAATCATCGCGCGTGGCTGGAAGCTGGCCGAGCCGAAACTGGCGGCGCACCCGGATGCCGCACGCACCTATCTGCCGGAAGGGCGCGCGCCGCGCGCCGGCGAACGCTTCCGCCAGCCGGGGCTGGCCCGGTCGCTACGGCAGATTGCCGCCGGTGGGCGCGATGCATTCTACCAGGGGCCAATCGCCGCGGCGATCGTCGCAACCTCGGCGCGCGACGGCGGCGTGCTCACCGCCGCAGACCTGGCGGCGCATCGCTCGACGTGGGAAACGCCCATCAACGTCGCGTATCGTGGCTATACCGTGTACGAGATCCCGCCCAACGGCCAGGGAATTACGGCGCTGATGGCGCTCAATATCCTTAACGGCTTCGACCTCGCCGGCCTGGCGCCGGCTTCGCCGCAGGCGCTCCACCTGCAGATCGAGGCGCTGCGCCTGGCCTTCGCCGATGCCGCAGCCTACGTCGCCGACCCGGCGCATGTCGCCGTGCCAACCGGATGGCTCCTCTCACCGGAACGCGCCGCTGCACGCCGCGCCCTGATCGATCCGGAACGGGCGCTGCCCGTGGTTCGCTCGATGCCACTCCCCGGTGGCCACGATACCGTCTACGTCACGGCCGTTGATGCCGAGGGGAACGCCGTGTCATTCATCAATAGCCTGTACATGGGGTTCGGCTCGGGGGTGGTGGCGGGCGATACTGGTATCTGCCTGCAGAACCGCGGCGCGGGATTCGTGCTCGACCCGGCGCACCCGAATTGTGTTGCGCCCGGGAAGCGACCGTACCATACGATTATTCCGTGCATGGTGACGCGCGGCGACCGGCTGTGGGCCAGTTTTGGCGTGATGGGCGGCTTTATGCAACCGCAGGGGCACGTACAGGTGCTGGTCAATATGATCGACCACGGCATGAACCCGCAGGAGGCGCTCGACGCGCCGCGGTTCGAACTGATCGACCCGTATCTGCGGCAGGAGGCGGTTGCGCTGGAGCACGATCCGGCGGTGGCGGCCGCGCTGGCGGCACGTGGCCACGTCATCGCCGCACAGCAGGGCATGTTCGGCTTTGGCGGTGGCCAGGTGATTGTGGTGGACGAGGCAGGCGTGCGCCACGCCGGTTCCGATCCGCGAAAGGATGGCTGCGCCGTCGCGTATTGATCGCGCAGCGTAGGGACGCCCCGGCGGGACGCCTCCGGAGACTCTCACGCCAGGCGGCGCAATCCCGGCACGGCGACAAACACCAGCAGCGCGGCGAACAGGCAGACCAGCGCCCCGCTGAGCACCGCCGCCGGCTCGCCGGCAGCCTCGGCGATCAATCCGACCCACAGTGCGCCAACCGGCATCATGCCGAAAAAGATCATACTGTAGACGGCCATAACCCGCCCGCGCAATGCATCGGGAACCAGCGTCTGCACCAGGGCGTTGGCCAGGTTCATGATCATGATCACCGCCAGGCCGGCGCCGACCAGGATCGCCAGCGTGAGCGGCAGCCAGTCGGTAAACGTCAGCAGGATCAGCAGCGCCGGGAACGCAAAGGTGCCGGCGGTCAGCAACCGCCCTTTGAACTCGAACCGCCCAAGCGAAGCAATGACCAGCGCGCCGCACAGCGCCCCCAGGCCGCGCGCCGATTGCAGCAGGCCGGTCGTGGCGGCGTCGCCGCCCAGGATCCGCACCGCCCACGCAGGGAAGAGCGTCGCAAACGAGATGCCGAAACAACTCGTCACGCCGACCAGCGCGATCAGCGTGCGCACCGACGGCTCGCGCACGATATAGCCGAACCCTTCCTTGATATCGTTCCACGCCGACGCGCCGCGTGGCGCCGGTGGCCGGGACGCGATCCGCATCTGCAGCAGCGCGCCGATCACGGCGAGAAACGAGATGCCATTTAGCGTAAAGCACCATGCCGGCCCGATCAGGTTATAGGTCAGCCCGGCAACTGCCGGGCCGGTGGTTGTGGCCAGGTTGAACATCGTGGCATTCAACGCGATGCCATTCGTCAGATCGTCTTTGTCCACCAGTTCGCGTACAAACGCCAGGCGTGCCGGCGCATCAAACGCATTGGCGACTCCCAGCAACAGCGACAGGCCGACAATGTGCCATGGTTGCACCAGGCCAGTAAAGACCAGCGCCGCAAGCGCGAAGGCCAGCAGCATCTGGACCGTCTGTGTCACCAACAACAGGGTGCGGCGCGGAACGCGATCGGCAACCACCCCGCCATAGAGGGTCAGCATCCAGGTCGGTAGACCCGCAGCAAAACCGACGTAGCCGAGGTAGGCCGGCGAACCGGTTAACTGGAAGACGAGGAATCCCTGAGCTGTAGCCTGCATCCAGGTGCCGAACAACGACACCATCTGGCCAGCGAACCAGAGACGGTAATTGCGATACCGCAATGCCGCGAACGTGCGGGAGGCGAAGGTGCCGCGTTGTGATGATGTCGCAGCCATCTATTGCGGGAACAGACTCAAATCGTTCTTCAGCACAAGCCCATACCGATAAGGATCGATCATGTCGGCGGTGACCCCCAGACCTTCAACGATGGCGCGATAGCGATCGTGCGACTCTGGCCGTTCGCCAGCAGAAAGCACGGCATCCAGCAGGTTGAGCGCCAGGCAGCGCAGTTGATCACGATTGAGCAGCGCCCGCGCTTCGGCAAGAAACGCGTCGAACGGCACATCGGTGAGATATCGTTCCGCCCGGTCGAGCAGGTCGCGATCTGGCACGAGACCGCGACCGGGATGCGGCACGAAGCGTGCGAGCGCGCCATTGTCGTCATAGAGGCGGGTAACGCGGTGCAGGTGCGCATGCGCAATCACAAACGCCGCGCCGGGGGTCAGCGCACCCGGTGGATAGACCGCGTCCAGTTCGATCCATGAGCCCATGGTATGCTCCTTCGACAGCGTGAGGTTGGCGATGACGGATCGCCGCCGCGATACCTGTAAACGGAAACGGTATGCCGCATAGCCACGGATTATACCACCGGCGCAGGGGGGCTTTCGTCGCGCACGCGATCGTCGCTGCCGAACAGCAGACTCTGCCCGATCCAGCCGGCAACCGGTGGGCCCGGCGCGCGGCGCATCGTCGCGCGATACCAGGCGTCGTGTTCGGCGGAGGTGCGAAAGACCGGGCAGTAATTGCGCGAACTCCAGAGGCGCAGAAATTCGTGCCGGCTCAGGGTGCGATTGCCGGGGTAGCGTTCCGGCACCCCATCCCCGTCTCGGTCAACATCATTGAACGCCAGATCGAAGCGCCCGAGTTCGGGCCACTGGGCATCCACCAGATAATACTCCTCGTGGAACGCGCCGGTGGCGTCGCGAAACGGCAGACTATACCCGACCAGCACCGTGGCATGCTGGCCCCAGAGGCGCAATCCGCCGATCTGCAATGCCGCGTAGATATCTACAATGGTCGGGACACCGCGATCGACCAGGCCCTTCAGTACCCGTTCGGCATCGGTGTGCGACAGGTTGCCGAAGTGTGTGCCATAGCCGCGCCGGCGCAACTGGACCGCCTTGAGCGGTGGAAAGGTTCCACCCAGTTTCGGCTGGAACAGCGGCCCCAGTTCGCGGATGAACTCTTCTCTGGTGTACCGCGCTTCGCCATGCAGCAGGTTGAGCGCATTGGCAAGCGACGTAAAACTGCACTCATTGAACCCCTGGCCGCTCACCGGCCATGCTGCGGGATCGGCGCTCGTAACGACGCTACGGACATATGGAGGGAATCGGTTCATGTTGCGTTCCCTGGAATCAGGAGTTGAGAACTGGAAGTTGGAACGTTAAAGCCTTTTGCCCGAGCAAATGTACCATTCATCGTTTCCTTTGCCACACCCGCCACAACGCGCCGATCTCAACCGGGCCGGTAAAAAGGTACGCCAGCCACACCGCCCACAGCGCCGGCCAGGGAACGACCAGCGCGAGCGCAAGACCAACCGCAGTCCAGCCAAGGATACCAGAAATGATCATCGGCGTGCGCGTATCGCCCACACCGCGCAGCGCGCCGCCAATCACGAACGTGCCGGCCCACAACGGTTGCGCCAGGGCCACCACCTGGACCGCCGCCGCACCGATGGCGATCAATTCCGGGTCACTGCTGAACACGCCGACCAGGTGTGGCGCAAACAGGATGAAGAGCGCCCCCAGGCCACCCATCCAGAACACTGACCAGCGCAGTGCTACGTTCGTTGTCGCACGCGCCTCGTCCATCCTGCCGGCCCCGACCGACTGGCCGACCAGCGCCGTTGTTGCCAGACTGAACCCGATCCCCGGCATGAACGAAAGCGAGAGCACATTGAGCGCCACGCGGTGAGCCGCGAGCGCCACGGTGCCGAGGCCGGCAACGATGGGCGTGAGTGCGGCGAACGATGCAATGATGATGATCTCTTCCAGCGCGGCGGGTGAACCGATCTGCAGCACCTCGCGCGCCGTACGCCAGCGCGGGCGCCAGGTTCCCGGCCCGCCGACCCGTAACGCACCATTACCGCGCAGGAGTACGCCGGCCAGCAGCGCCGCGCCCATGACACGTGCCATCACCGTGCCCCAGGCGCTGCCCGCCACGCCGAGCGCCGGGAACCCCAGGTGGCCATAGATCAGCGCCCAGGAGAGTGCCAGGTTCAGCAGATTGGCAAGCGCCGTCACCAGCATTGGTGTCCGGCTGTCCCCCGCGCCGCGCAGCACCCCGCCGCCAATCAACATGACCGCCAGCATCGGGATGCCGGCGGCGCTGATCACCAGGTACTCGGCGGCAACCGCCGTTGCATCCGCGTCCATGCCATACAGCGCAACGGTCGGCCCGGCCAGCGCCAGGCCAGCAAGCGTGATCGGCAACGAAAGCGCGATGCTCCAGAGCAGCGACTGCCCGGCGACATGGCTGGCCCGCGCCATGTCGCGCGCGCCGATCGCGTGCGCCACCAGCACCGATGCCCCGACCGACAGCGAACTCAACGCCGCCATGATCAGAAACAGTACATTGAGCGCCGCACCAACCCCCGCCAGCGCAACAATCCCGATCCCGGCGACAAGCAGGGTATCGGCGATGCCGAGCGCCGTCTGCAACAGGTTTTCGCCAATCGCTGGTAGCGCCAGGCCCATAACGCGGCGGCGCAACGACTTCGGGCTGCGCGCTTCAGCCGATAGGGATGCCGGCGTTGCCGTGGCGGTTTCTGCCGCAGCCGACATAGTTTCCATCGTCATGACATTATCCTCTGCACCCACAACACAACAGCGCGCCGCCGTACAACGGCATCGGTACAGCTGGAAGCATACCACACTTTGCGATGCTGCTGCTCCATCGCTCTGCGTAGTACGCCCCTCGATGCTACGCACAGCACGGCGTCATGGTTTTGTTCCTCTGGCGATCGCCCTGTGGCGCAACACGCCGGGTAGGGTGCAGCCGATCAGCCGCCGGATCGAAGCCGACTCGGAAGGAGTGGTGCGATACGATGTGCTGACCGCCGGATGACGCCCCGGTGCGTACAGCCCTGGTGCTCTCCGGCATCAACAGTAGCCTGGTCGGCGCTGGCGGGTTCCTGGTAACATAGGGGCGCCGAACCGTCATGTCGGCATCCTGTGCGGCACGCGCGCCACCCCTTGACAAAGAAAGGTTTCTTTGCGACAATCATCATAACGTTTCCGGTAATGTTACCGGGAACGTTATCTCCGAGAACGCTCCATGAAAAGACGCCCAAAAACCATCACCATCCAGGATGTGGCCAGGAAGGCTGGCGTCTCGGTCTCGACTGTCTCACGGGTGTTGAACTGGAAAAGCGACGTCTCTGAGGAGACCATCGAAAAAGTACGCGCCATTGTCCGCGAACTGGGCTATGCCTCCAGCCTGGCCGCGCGCGGGATGCGCAGCCACCGTACCAACGTCATTGGTCTCATCATGCCCGATGTGGCGTCTCCCTATGGGCATGAGGTGATGCGTGGCGTGAATCGAGCAATCGCCAACCTTGACAAAGACTTGCTGATCTACACCAGTGGGAGCTGGGAAAAAGAAGACATTGATTACTATGAGCGTTCGTATGTCATGCTGCTGAATGGCGGGATTACTGATGGCGCGATTGTGGTCACGCCAACATCCACGCATTTCAGGACGCACGCTCCACTGGTCATTATTGACCCGAATACTGAGACTCCCGATTTTCCGGCGGTCATCTCCACCAATCGCGAGGGCGCGTTCGCAGCGATGAACTATCTCACTGGTCTCGGTCATCGCCGCATTGGCTTTATCACCGGGCGGTTGATCCTTGCCAGCGCCAACCAGCGCTTGCAGGGTTACAAGGATGGCCTGGCAGCAGCCGGCATTCCCCTCGATGAGGAATTGATTGCGATTGGCGACTATAGCACGGAAGTCGGCATCACATGCGCCCGCCGTCTGTTATCGCTTGCTGATCGCCCGACGGCGATTTTTGCAGCCAATGATATGTCGGCGATGGGTGTGTATCAGGCCGCCAGAGAGTTGGGTTTACACATCCCACGGGATGTTTCGGTCATCGGGTTTGACAATCTGCGCGAGGCAGTGTACCTCAACCCGCCGCTGACGACCGTCGATCAATTCCTGGAGAAGACTGGTATGGTGGCAACGGAAATGCTGGTGAAATTGGCGGCAGGAGAGCCCCTTTCCCTGGAGAATAATCTGTATACCATTCCTACGCAGCTTGTCATCCGGGATTCCTGTGCACGCCCCTTGCCATGCGCCGGATGAATCACCTGGTCATTCCTGGCGACCAGAGAGCGATGAAACGTTGTAAAGGGTAGGAGGTTGCCTATTGCGAATGAATGACATCATGTTTCTCCCCAGATCTGGTTAGCTAGGTCAGACAGCAAATCATAAAGAGACTCAGGAGGACGCAATGTCGCGCATACTCAGTCGCCGTGATTTCTTGAAAGCACTGGCTGCCAGTGCCAGTGGAGCCTTGCTCGCAGCGTGCGGTGCAACGTCAACCACGCAACCGACCGCGCAACCCGTGGAGATCGAGGTCACCCGTGTCGTAGCGGGCACCCCCGTGGTAGAAAGGATCGTGGTCACCGCCGTCCCCGAACCTACACGGGTGCCTGAAGCGGTGGCTGATGTTCTGGGCACGTTCCCCCGCCGGGAGACGCTGATCGTCAGGCAGCTCACCGGTCGTGTCGGTACACCCGACAACATGAATCTGTGGGTTGGCTGGAAGTGGCAAGATCGTGGCCTGCAGAACCTGGCTGACGAACCGTTATGGTCGGTCGACTTTGCCACAGGCAACATTATCAATGGCCTTGCGGAAGGTGATCCGAAATATAGCCCGGATTTCACGAGCCTCACGATTCCACTGCGCAAGGGGGTCGCCTGGAACGACGGCACGCCATTTACTGCTGCCGATGTGGTCTATACGATCGAAACCCATATCAAACATAGCGGTCTCAACGGTCATACCTTCTTCGTTGACAATGTGGATACCGTCACGGCTCCTGATGACCACACGGTCGTTTTCAAATTGAAGCAGCCCAACTCTCGTTTCCATACCACCTTCCTCGATCGCTGGGGCTGCACCCGGATCATGCCCAGACACATTTTCGAGAAGGAAGCGGATCCGGTCCAGTTTACCTTCAATCCGTATGTGGGGTGTGGACCGTACAAACTGCACAGCTATGATCCGCAGGGGTTCTGGACCGCCTGGGTGAAGCGCGACGACTGGGACAAGAGCCCGACCGGCATGATGTATGGTGAGCCACAGCCCAGGTACATCATCATCCAGGCGTTTGACAACGAAGGTGCACAGATTCTGGCGCAATTGACGCACCAGCTGGATGTGGCCGAACTCTCGGCCGACGGTCTCAAAGCGCTGTTGGCCCAGTCGAAGACGTCCCGCGCCTACCAGCCGACCTTCCCCTTCGTGGTCAACAACGATCCGTGTATCACCGGCATCCTCTTCAACACCGCGCGGCCTCCGTTTGACAATGTGGATGTCCGCTGGGCCCTGACGCTGGCGATCGATATCGTTGAATATACCAGCATTGCCGTCGATTCCTCAGGCACGCTGAGCCCGGTGCACGTCCCGCATCTTGGCCCGTATCCCAAGGATTACATCGCGCCAATGCAGGATTGGCTGAAGGAATTCACCATTGATATTGGCAATGGCGAGACCTTTGCAGTGTATGATCCAGACGCGCCGAAGCGTGTTGCGGAATACGCCAGGAGCCGCGGCTATGTCTTCCCCGACACGCCGGAGTTCCAGGCTCAGGCATTTGGGCTGGGCTGGTACAAGTACGCGCCCGATGTCGCCGCCAGGCTGCTCGAAAAGAATGGCTTTAAGCGCGATGCCAACGGCAAGTGGCTGTTGCCTGACGGGAAGCCCTGGAAGATTGGTTTCGTCTGCGGCACAACGCTCACCAACCATGATGCCCGCAATGCCGCAGCGGCGGTACAGCAGTGGAAGAAATTCGGCATTGATGCCGAAGTACTGGCGATTGCCGATAATGATGGCCTGCAGGCCACCGGCGACTTTGATGTGAGCGGCAACTGGCCAGCGCAGGAGCCGTGGGGTGCGGGTCCGGATCTGTATCGCGTGCTCGACCGGTGGAACTCCGCGTACAAGCGGCCTGTCGGCGAGCGCACCCAGGGTATCTACTCGCGCTGGTCGAGTGATGAGATGGATGCGATCATTAAGGACCTGCGCGAGACGGATCCCTTCAATGCCGAGAAGACCATCGAGATTGGCATCGCGGGCCTGAAGGAAGCGGTCAAGAACATGCCCGGCATCCCAACCTACGGCTATATCGGCTTTGTCGGCTGGGACGAGTATTACTGGACCAACTGGCCTGGCAGCGAAAATGCGTATTGCCAGCCGTATACGCACTGGCCCAACTTCAAGTACTTTACGCCGTTCCTGAAGTCCACTGGCGCATAAGGTAGCCTGAAGCCGATCGCACCAATGTGATACCATGCTCCGGGCGGGCGTTCCGCAGTCCGCCCGGGGAGCATTGCATGTCATTGTGCTGGAGCAATGAGCAACAACCTGGCGCCCCGGTGAGGCGCGCGGTGAGCAGAAACGGCAGCGCGTTCGCGGATGACGGTTTCTGCTCGTGGCTGTAAAAACATGCGAGGGTGCAATCGTGGCATTTCTGAAACGCTATCTCATCCCCCGTCTGATCCAGTACGTGCTCGTCGTGTGGCTGGGCATTACCGTTGTGTTTCTCATCCCCAGACTCACTCCCAATGATCCGGTCATGGCGATGATCGGGATGATACGAGCGCGTGGTTCAACACTCGAACCTGGCTCGATGGATGGCATCATTGCTGACCTGACCGAGATGTATGGCCTGCAAGGGTCCTGGCTCGATCAGTACTGGGCGTTCTGGGGCCGGTTGTTCCGCGGCGATTTCGGCGTATCCTTCTTCCAATTCCCGGCCCGCGTCAGCGACCTGATTGCCAATGCGATGCCCTGGACGCTGGGGCTCCTGCTGACGACCACCGCCATCTCATGGGTCGTCGGGAATATCATCGGCGGATTGGCGGGCTACTATACGCGCAAGGGCTGGTCGCGAACCCTCGACGCTATTGCCATGGTAGTTCGCCCCCTGCCCTATTACATCTTCGCTTTTGCCTTGCTCCTGCTTCTTGCCGGGTTCATGCGCTGGTTCCCGATTACGGGCGGGGCGTCGTTAGGCGCCATACCCAGCTTCACCTGGGCCTATATCAAAGATGTGCTCTGGCATGCGTTTTTACCCGCGCTCTCCCTTGTCGTGCTGGGAGGGGCCGTCAATTTCCAGATCATGAAATTGCTGGTGCAGAACGTCAATGCCGAGAGTTTCGTCCAGTACGCCAAGCTGGGTGGCGTTACCGAAGGGCGCATTGTACGTAAGTATGTCATTCGTAACGCCCTGCTGCCACAAATCACCGGCCTGGCGCTTTCGCTTGGGCAAATCTTCAGCGGGGCACTGATTACCGAGATCGTGTATGGCTACCCCGGCCTGGGGATGCTGCTGTACAACTCGATTGTCCGGGCCGACTACAACCTGATTATGGGGATCACCATCTTTTCAATTGTCGGTATTACCACGGCGATCCTGATCGTTGATCTGGCATATCCCTTGTTTGATCCACGAGTGAGATACTACTAGTACACTGGCAATTACGTTTTCTTGCCAATCGCCGGGGCGAGGGCGTCGCGCCCGCGCACGCTGCTGAGGGCGTCCCGCCCTCACTCCCGGCGTGATGGCATAAGGAGATTGCGTCGCTTCGCAATGCCATCCAACCATCCGTTGTTCGGACAGGCTGTGGGCTCTGGCTCGCCAGAATGCGACGCGCGACAGCGCAACGTCTACGCTTGAGCGTACCAGAGAGGCTGGTTCCCCATGAACGTGCTCCGAGATCTGTTCAGAGACTATCGCTTCTTCTTCAGCTTCATCGTCCTGATGCTCGTTCTGATCCTGGCCTTCATGTCGATCTTTTCGCCGTACGATCCAACGTTATGGAATGTCGTCCCGCGCGATATGAAACCATCGGCGGAATACTGGTTCGGCACCGATTCGAACGGGCAGGATATCTTCTGGCAGGCTACCTTTGCGGTGCGCAATTCCCTGATTATCTCCACTATCGCCGCACTGGTGTCGCGGGTGATCGCCATCCTGGTCGGCATGGTTGCTGGATACACCGGGGGAACGACCGACCGGGTATTGATGTTTATCAGCGACAGCCTGCTGGTCATTCCGCTCTTCCTGATCATGGTGATGTTGGCCATGCTGGTGCGACAGTATATGAATCTGGTTGTTTTAGGATTGCTGTTGTCGTTCTTCGGCTGGGCCTGGGACGCGCGCCTCATCCGCTCGACCATTCTGAGCCTGCGCGAGCGTGAGTTTACCAGGACCGCCGTCCTTTCAGGAACCGGGACGGTCCGGCTGGTGCTGAATGAGTACATTCCCTTTACGATGCCGTTGATCTTCTCGACATTGATCAATAACATCTCCTGGGCGATCGGGTTGGAGATCACGCTGGCATTCCTCGGACTGGTCAATCTCAATATTCCCACGCTGGGCACGATGCTGAATTGGGCGATCACATACCAGGCGATGTTTCTTGGCCGCTGGTGGTGGATTCTGACACCGGTGTTCTTGTCATTGTTCCTGTTTATCGCACTCTACTGGCTCTCGGTCAGTATCAGCGAATACCTCGATCCTCGAACACGCATCCAGCGGGTCGGAGCATAGCGGAGAAGCGATCATGACCGCAATGAAACAGACCATCCTGCGAACCGACCAGCTCCAGGCGTTCTACGTTCTGGATATGCAGGGTGCGCAGAAGATCGTAAAAGCCGTCAATAACGTGGAAATGCGGATTTACGAAAATGAAATCTACGGCATTGCCGGGGAGAGTGGTTGCGGCAAAACCACGCTACTGAAAACACTGTTCAATGACATTGTGCCGCCGTTGCGCCTGGTTGGCGGGAAGATTTATTACCGCATCGGCTCGGAGGAAGTGGATGTCACCACGTTGAGCCCGGAAGAAAAGCGTAAACTGCGCATGGAGTACATCTCCTATATTCCGCAAGGCTCGATGAGTGTGTTCAATCCGGTGCTCAAGCTGAAAGAAACCTATGAGGACTTTGTACGCAGCCATGTCAGCGGGCAAAGTCGAGAAGCGATCTTCGAACTGGCCTACAAGCAGATCCTGACGCTGGGTTTACCCAGAAATATCCTTGAGGTCTACCCGCACCAGCTCTCGGGTGGAATGCGCCAGCGCGTGACGATTGCGCTCGCCTCGCTGTTACAGCCACGCATCATGATTGGCGATGAGCCTACCACGGCGCTGGATGTCGTGGTGCAGCGTGGCGTGATCCAGATGCTCAAAGATATCCAGCAGAATCTCCAGAACACGATCATTCTGGTCACACACGATATGGGTGTGCACGCCAATATCGCCGACCGGATTGGCATTATGTATGCCGGGAAGATCGTCGAAGAGGGAACCACCGGGCAGATCTTTAGCCGGCCACAGCATCCCTACACCCGCTTCTTGATCGACTCACTCCCCCGGTTTGGCGATAAGAATATGCGCAGCAGCGTGCCCGGCAGCCCTCCCTCCCTGGCGGACCTGCCGACAGGATGCCCCTTTCACCCGCGTTGCCCGCATGCTCAGGACATCTGCACTCGTCAGATGCCGGACTTCTCGCATATCGATGAGAACCATAAAGTTGCCTGCTGGTTCGTTGGAGAAGGACACCATGGACAGGTTGCTTGAGGTAAACCAGCTGACTAAACGGTACGCTCAGGGCAACGTGCTTGCCAGAATTGTCATTACCGCTGTGGACAATATCAGCTTTGATATTAAACCGGCCGAAATCTTTACCCTGGCCGGTGAAAGCGGTTGTGGCAAGACCACGACGGCCAGGATGGTCCTGGGGTTTGAGGAAGCCACCTCCGGGACGATCCTCCATAACGGAAAGCCGCACACACGCAAGGAGAAGGTCTGGATCACCGAAGGCGTGCAAGCCATATTCCAGGACCCGTTCAGCACGTTCAACCCGCTGCGCACCGTCGATTCGTATTTCCACGAAACGGTGCAGAACTACCGGCTGGCCAGGAGAAAAGAAGAAGCGATAGCATTGATCGATCAAAAATTACGCCTGGTGGGCCTGACCTACCAGGAGTTTGCCGGCAAATACCCGAATGAGTTTTCCGGCGGGCAGTTACAGCGTATCTCGATCGCCCGGGCGCTGGTCACCGACCCCAGACTGATCATTGCTGATGAGCCGGTTTCGATGGTCGACGCCTCCCTGCGTATGTCAATTGTCAATCTGTTCAAAAAGCTCAGGGATGAACTGGGGGTGAGTATTCTCTATATCACGCATGACCTGGCAACGGCGTATTATGTCAGTGATCGTATCGCTATCATGTTCCGCGGTAACATTGTTGAAATGGGACCGGTGGAACAGGTGTTGATGAACCCCAGGCATCCATACTCGCGGCTGCTGCGCGATTCCATTCCTCAGGCGGACCCCAGGCTACGCTGGCGCGATACCGTGACCCTGGCCGAACTGGAACAGGAGGAATATCTGCGCAAGGGATGTAAGTTTGCCGGGAGATGCCCGAAGGTGATGGAGATCTGCAAGCGCGATGTCCCCGCCGATATTGTCATCGACGATGTACTGGTCAAGTGCCATCTGTACAACGAATCAGGGGGTGGCTCGTAGGCAGGTGTTTCGGTTGGAGGTGGCGCGAACGCGTGGGAGTCGAACCCACCGGCGAAGCTCGTCACCCCGCCCACTCGTTTTGAAGACGAGAACGGCCACCGGGCCGCATCCGTTCGCGGCGGCATTGTAGCGTGCAGATGCACGGGTGTCAACGAGCGAGCCGTTGCGGGTACGCCCTGCCATGGCATGCTGCACATGCGCAAGGCGTGCTATGGCAAAGGGCAGAATCATTGAACCATGGGCATGCTGGGAGCGCGGGCGTCATGCGCGCAAGATGGGCACGATCCTGGCGATCAACGCGACGTTGTTCCACCCGACTGATCCGGGGCGCTACGGCTGGCGAGCATTGCAAGAAACGTCTCAACGATCTGTGGGTCAAAGTGTGTACCGGCAAGTGAACTCAAATAGGCGATCGTCTGTTCTTCCGACCAGGCCGCGCGATATGGCCGGCTCGAACGCAGGGCATCCCAGACGTCAACGACCGCAAAGATCCGCGCTGCAAGCGGTATCTGGTCACCATGCAGGCCACGCGGGTAGCCACTGCCATCCCAGCGTTCATGATGCGCATAGGGAATAGCCAGTGCCGGCCGGAGGAACGGGATTGGTGCCAGCCAGCGAAACGCGTGAACCGGGTGCTCACGCATGATCGCCCATTCATCAACGCTGAGCGGACCAGGTTTGAGGAGAATATGGTCCGGAATGCCCATCTTGCCGATGTCGTGCAGCAAGGCGCCGCGCCGGATATGATCAAGCTCCTCGGCAGGAACCTGGAGACGCCGGGCAAGCTGCAGGGTGAGTTCGGTGACGCGCTCACTGTGGCCTTCCGTTGAGCATATCAAGGCTGGCCTCGTACCGATCAAGCATCATGGGCTGGACGTATGCCACCAGGCTCTGGCCCACCAGGCCTGCAGCATCGTCGACGTCGAGTAGCCTGCCGAGCGCCGGGTTCACCAGCAACAGGGTGCTCGCCGCGTTGACGATCGCGACGCCTTCCGGCGAAAGTTCGATCAGGCGCTGGAAATGCTCGCGCTCGGATAACAGGCGCCGGTAGCAGTTCAGGCGCATGATTGTGCGAACATGCGCCAGCAGTTCGGTACTGTCGAATGGTTTGCTGATAAATCCATCAGCACCAACGCTCAGCCCGCGAACACGTGACTCCTGGTCGTCAAGCGATGTGATCATGATGATCGGGATCTCGCGCAACTGCCGTGTTGCTTGATCAACAGTAACCGGCAGCCTGCAACGACATGCCAGGAACAGTGAGACCCATGCGCAGGATCGTTGATCGATATCTGGCGCTTCCCGCATTTCCGAACGATGAAGCGCGTTCCCATGCGCGCCTGCTGCAAACGCTCTGGCTGCATACCCTGCCATTGCTGTTGATTACGCTGGTCGTTCTACCGTTTATCAGCGAACGTACGACAGCCACTTTCGTTGTGGTATTCGTCATACTCGCCGCGCTGCTGCCGGTGCCTGCCCTGTTGCGGCGCGGTAATGTGCTCGCGGCAAGTATCCTGTATGTTGGAACGTTGTGGCTGGCAGCCGCGTTCATGCTGGTGCTGTCCAGCCCTGTCACCAGTGCCGAGGCAGTCGTGCTCGCAATGATCACTATCATTTCGGGGCTGCTACTCGGCCGCCGCGTGTCTATCGGGCTGGCCATTCTCAGCAGCGTGCTGGTACTCGGCATCGCCATCCTGGATAGCGCCGGCTACCCGTTGCCGCGCTATTTCTCGGCGTCACCGCTGGTCTATGCAATCATTCTCGTTCTCGGATTGTACCTGACACTCGTTGCCGTCAACCAGGCACTACGCGTGGTCAGCGACGCGCTGCACACTGCGCGCCGCGAACTGCTCGATCGCCGGCACGCCGAGAGCACGTTGCGCCTGACGATCCAGCAGATGGGCGCGATTGTGTGGACCACCGACACGCACATGTGTTTCACTTCGTTCCAGGGCGCTGCACTCGCCGATCTACGTCTTCAGCAAGATGAGACGATCGGGCTCAGGATGGACGAATACTGGCGCGATGACGCGCCGCAACTGATCCATGCCGTGGACAGGGCGCTCCATGGCGATTCGGCAACGGTCGAGCATACCTGGGCCGGGCGTTACTATACGACCCGTATCGAGCCATTGCGCGCCACCAGCGGGCAGATTGCGGGATCCGTCGCAGTAATGCTGGATACCACGGTGAGCAAGCGTGCCGAAGAGGCGCTCCGCGAGAGCCGCGCCAAATATGATCAGCTGGTTGAGCTGGGGATGGAGGCGATCGTGCTGATTGACAACGAGACCGGACGCATCCTGGAAGCCAACGGCGCGACCACGGAAATGTACGGTTACAGCCACGATGAATTACTGGCACTCCGGAACGTTGATCTCTCCGCAGAGCCTGAAGCGACACAACAGGTGACGAGGACAACACCGGTCGGCACCAGCCGAATCGTCCTGCTCCGCTACCATCGGCGCAAGAACGGCGAGGTCTTTCCCGTTGAGATTACCGGGCGATTCTTTGAATGGCAGGGGCGCGGCGTGCACGTTGCCGCGATCCGTGACATTACGGAACGCCGGCGCGCCGAGGCTGAACGCGAAGCAATGATCACGGAACTCCAGCGAAAAAACGATGAACTCGAACGCTTCACCTATACCGTTTCGCACGATCTCAAGAGCCCGCTGATTACCATCCGTGGCTTCCTCGGCTTCCTCAAACAGGATGTGCTACGCGGCAACACTGAGCGGCTGATCCAGGACATCGAGCGCATTCATGATGCCACCAGCCGCATGGAGCGTATGCTGACCGATCTGCTGCACCTCTCACGCGCGGGGCGGCTTGTCAATCAGCCGGAACGAGTTGCGTTTGCCACGATCGTTCGCGATGCCCTGACGCTGGTTCATGGTCAACTGGCCGAACGCGGCGTCCGCGTCGAGGTTGCGCCAGATCTTCCCGAGGTCTTCGGCGACCGCACCCGCCTGGTGCAGGTTGTGGCGAATCTCGTCACCAATGCGGTCAGGTTCATGGGTGACCAGCCCGCGCCCTGCATCACGATTGGCGTGTGCCAGCGGAACGGTGAACGTGTCTTTTTTGTTGCCGATAATGGGATCGGGATTGCGCCGCAATATTTTGAGACGATCTTCGGCCTGTTCGAAAAGCTTGACCGCCAGAGTGAAGGAACCGGCATCGGTCTGGCACTGGTCAGGCGCATTATCGAGGTGCATGGCGGGCGGGTGTGGGTCGAGTCGCAGGGCCCGGGTACCGGCAGTTGCTTCTACTTTACACTGCCAGATGCTTCGCCTCAGCCATATTTGTAGGCGACACCATACCCGCCACGCGGCAGCTGCCACTCCACATTGTGAAACGGGCACGCAATTCGGCAACTACCACACTCAATACACGCCTGGTAGCTGACCATGATGTGACCGTGCCGATCCACTTCGAAAACATGCGCCGGGCAGAACGCCAGACATGGCTTCGGATCGCACTCGGCGCAGATGTGCTGATCCTTGATACAGATATGAGCCTGCGTCTCGTCAACGTAATACTTGAGACAGACGATCAGGTCATCTACTTTGACGTGCGGCAGGCTGGCCTCGATGGCGGGATCGAGCGGTTGATGCTGGCGTTCGCTCATTGGACACTATCCTCTCATCGCACGCATCAGTTTGAGCATGTCCCACGCGATACCGGTAAACGAACGGCGTTCACGCAGCAAGCTGACGATCTCTCGTTCCATGCTGCGCTTGGGGATCCCGTGCGCCGTAAAATACCGGAGCGCTGCGTCATTCAACAGGTTGGCATACGTGCCCATAAAGCCGGGAGTACTGTCGAGGAAATCGGTCATGCGCCGGTATTGCTTCATGTCTTTGAGAACGAAGCTCGCCTCCAGGTCGCGACGGTAGCGGCTGAGAAAGTCGGCGGAGAAGTCACCCTGCGCATGGGCCGCCAGCGCGGTCTCGGCCGCGGCCTTGCCAGCAATGATTGCGAGGTTCGTCCCTTCACGGTGCAGTGCATCAACCATGCCGGCAGCGTCACCCGCCACCATGACACCGTTGCCAGCAAGTCGTGGCATGCGGTCGTACCCCATTTCCGGGATGAGATGCGCGCCATACTCACGCGACTCGCTGCCCTCCAGGTATGGCCGGATGACAGGGTGATTCTTGAAGCGTGCCAGGACATCATACGGCCGTAACCGGTGACAAACGAATTCCTCCAGCAACATGCCGACACCGATCGAGATACCGGCCTGGTCGGTGTACAAGAACGCGGTACCGGGAAGCCCCAGGGTCGCGTCGCCAAAGATGTCAATGGCCACACCTTCGCGTGGCCCGGCGAGCCCAAAACGCGCCTGTAACTCCTTCGGCGGCATACTGAGATATTCCTTGACCGACAGGGCCACGTACCGCGGCGGTAGATCCGACGCGATCAACCCTGCCTGACGGGTCAGCAGATTGTTGACGCCCTCGGCAATAATGACGATCGGTGCATACACCTGGCCATCCGGGCGATCGGTGTCGACACCGATGACAAACCCGCGCGCATCCTTCAACAGCCGGGTCACCGTGGTACGTGTAATCAGCAGGGCGCCAGCCTCCACGGCCTGTGCGGCGAACCAGGGGTCGAAGCGCGCGCGCAGCACGGTGTATGCGCCGGCCGGTTCCTGACGATACTGCTCACTCTTGTGCATGATGCGCAATGCGCTGTCGGGCGAGAGCATCCAGTACCCCTGCTCGGTGACCGGGCGTTCAAACGGTGGCTTACGCTCCCAGTAATCGGGCAGCACGTCCGCCAGGGCATGGGTGTAGAACACGCCACCGAAGATATTCTTGGCGCCGGCGAACCGGCCACGCTCAATCTGTATGACGCTCAGGCCACCGCGCGCCATGACCAGCGCCGCTGCGGTACCGGCAGGTCCACCGCCAACCACGATCGCATCATAGCTGAGCCTGTCGGGCATCGGAGTATCCTTTCACCTGGCGGATCATCTCGGGAATGACATCGAACAGGTCGCCGACAATGCCCAGGTCGGCAATCTGGAAGATTGGCGCATGGGGATCACTATTGATCGCCAGGATGACACCTGCGCCGCTCATACCCACCCGGTGCTGCACTGCCCCGGAGATGCCCGCGGCAATATACAGCTTTGGCCGCACCGTTTTGCCGGTCTGGCCGATCTGGTGGCCAGGATCGATCCAGCCGGCATCGACCACTGGCCGGCTGGCGCCTACCATGCCTCCCAGCGCCAGTGCCAGCTCCTCCAGCAGCACGAACCCTTCCGGCCCGCCGACGCCACGCCCGCCGGCCACGATGACATCGGCATACTCGATGTTGGGGCGCTCTTCGGCGCGAATGAGCCGTAGCCGCTTCACCGGCACATCATCTTCGCACATGGCGAACGGCACACGAACCAGATCGCCCGGTCCTGTATCCAGCGGTGCGGGCATCGGCAGCACGCGTGGCCGCACCGTCGCCATCTGTGGCCGGTGGCGGCGACAGAGGATGGTTGCCATCAGGTTGCCGCCAAAGGTCGGGCGCGTGGCTGCAAGAATCTTACCGGCCGGATCGATCGCCAGTTCCGTACAGTCGGCGGTCAATCCCGTGCCGACCCGTGTGGCGATGGTACCTGCCAGGTCACGACCACGCGTGGTCGCACCGATCAGAAATATCTCTGGCTGATATGTTATGACGAGTTGACTGACCGCCACAGCATACGGCAGGTTGCGATACGGCGCCAGCACCGATTCGTCAATCAGATAGACACGTTCGGCGCCATAGCGAAACACCTGTGCTGCAAGCGATTCCACCTGGTAGCCAGGCAGTACTGCCTCAACGATACTTCCCGGCAGATCCGCGGCGAGGCGGCGCGCTGCGCCGAGCAGCTCCCAGGAGACAGGATGCACCTGTTGTTCCTGCTGCTCAATCAATACCCAGATACGCGGGATGGCGGGTTGATCGCCGTTGTTCATGACTTCCTCGCTCACAAGGTGGCTACGGACAACAGAGCGTCATGCTACTTCGACCCCGGCAGAAGCAGCCACGGAAGACCGGGCCGTATCGAGTATTCCCATCACCTCCAGCGCCCGCGCCACCGCCGCCTCCACCCCACAATCTGCCACCGTCACAATGGCGCCACCGGCGCGCGGTGCCGGTGTGTAGGCCTTGCCAACAACCGTCGGCGAGCCTTTCAGGCCAATCTGGCGCGGATCGAAGGCCACCGGTGTCTCGGCGGTCCATACCTCGGGTTGATAGCGTGCCGCGGTGATCACGCGCGGCAGCGGCGCCCGCCGTACCGGCGCAATCTCCTTCTCGACGGTTAACAGCACGGGGAGCCGGGTCTGCAGCACTTCGACCCCCTGTTCGATGCGGCGATGCACGACCGCACTTCGCGCCACCGGGTCAAACGACTCGATCGCAATCGCATAGGTAATCAGCGGAATCTGCAGGCGCACCGCCACCCCTGGCCCGACTTGCGCCGTGTCGCCATCAATCGCCTGCTTGCCGAACAGAATGATGTCGGCCGGCCATTCCGCATTCAGCGCCTCAATGGCATGCGCCAGGACATAGGATGTCGCCAGCGTGTCGGCGCCGCCGAATTTGCGATCGGTGAGCAGAATTGCGCGATCCGCGCCCTGCTCGATGCACTCGATCAATGCCTCAGCCGCCTTCGGCGGCCCCATGGTGATCACAGTGACTCGCCCGCCAAACTGCTCTTTGAGCTGCACCGCCGCTTCCACAGCGTGAATGTCGTATGGATTGATGATGGCGGGGACGCCCTCCCGAATCAACGTACCGGTTTCCGGGTCGATCCGCACGTTTGATGTGTCGGGGACCTGTTTGATGGCCACTATCGCGTGCATGGCGGTTTCTTTCACTCGTTACTATGCACACGCGACATACGCTTTCACACTATGGTGCTTCTCCACGCTGCGCAGGGGCACCGTGCGTACAATCGCTCACATCGTGCTGCGGAGTAGAGGTCTATCGCGCCTATCATAGCAGTCTTGCAGGCGCACATGCGGATCGAAATCTCAACCTGTGGTGTTATGGTCGCATCCATAATCACCGCTGCAGGGAACCATCGCTCGGTACGCTGAAGCCGGTGGCGCCATCCTGCATGATGAACCCTCACGGTTCATCATACATTGCATCACGTGGCAGTGCTGTACCGAAGTGTGTCCGGCGGGGGGATCGATTTCCTTCCAGGAGGTGACACGTCCGAATCAAGGTGGTGCGACACGGCAGCCAGGCCACCGCACCGCACCACACAACACATACCACCCCGGAGGATGCCGGAGCTATGGAGAGCCTGTCCGAAAAACGATACGCCTCCCGTCATTGCCACGACGTACAGGGTCAATCATCCGGCGGCGGGAAGGCGGTCGCAACGCGGAAAAGAACGCCGTCCCGCCGGCGGGCGGGCCCTGGCATGCGCCCGGCTGGCCGATGGTGCGCGATCAGGAGATTGCTGCGCTTCACGCACACTGAGATTCAGCCATCCGTTTTCGGATAGAAACTGAGAGCCTCTCCGAACACCAGATGGTCACTGTCATGGTGAGCGCGCGCGAAGCACTCTCCTCTCGGGCCGGTAGATTGCGTCAGCCACGCTGCGCTCGCTGCACGCGGTCGCTGGCGCTCCGCGCCATGACCGCAGGCCCATGGGTTTTCGGAGAGGCACTCAGTGTACACCCTCAGGCAAAGGCGCCACGCCGATCCATTGGAACGCGGGCAACTCCGGATCATGCTCGATGAACGGGGATTCAGGCGTGCTGCGTTCAATCTCAATCGTGCAATCGGCCAGAGCGATTGCCAGTGCGCCGATTGCAGATTGAACCGCCGCCGAGAGGACGCCTCCAATTGCCGGAAACGCCGCGATAGGTCGCAGCCCCTGTTTGATGACAACCTGCTGGACATTGCTTTCCCTGATGCGCCGGCGCAGTTGTTCGACGATGGCGCCCCCATCAACGGTGATGGTCTCGGTTGCTGACTGCAGTGTCATGAACGGCCTCCTGATCCTTGTGATGAGGTCCAGTTACGAAATGGCGCACTCGATAACGCGCTGCGCCATGATACTATTATACTCTCGCCAGTTACGACAGTGTGTGTGCATTGGCTGTGCAACCATAGACAATCGTGCGTGTGGGGCGTCTACCGGTTTTCATACCTGAGAGCTGGTGTGTTCACCGGCGGTGCGCTTACCCGGGGGCGCACCTGAACCTCTGACGGCACGTGGTTACTCCGTCGCGGGTTGTACCGCGTCTTCGAGGCCGTAGGCCATGGCCCGGATATAGGCCGCATTGCAGCCACAACATCCCCCCAGGTAACCGATCCCCTCGGCACGGGCCTGCTGTGCAAAAGTGGTGAAATCAGCGCGCGCGATCTGAATCGTCTCAAGTGCATCGGGGAACTGCGGCAGTCGGGTGAAGCACGGAATCTCATCTGTTGTGCGGAAGGCGGCCGGCTGAGCGGCGATCGGTACATCAACCGCCGCGCGCATCTCGCGCAGGATGGGCAGCATACGTGCTGGTTCCTGCTCGCAATTCGCGCCCACGGCGCATGCGCCAGCACCCACCATGGCGCGCGCACAGGCTGCCGGTGCGTACCCATCATGACTCTCGGTTGTTTTCGGGCGGAAACTGAGCGTTGCAATAACCGGCAGGCCGCTGGCACGCGCACAATCCAGGGCGATCAGCATCTCGTCAAGGCGGAAGAAGGTTTCGCAGATCAAGAAATCAACGCCGGCGCTCTGCAGCAGGCGGATCTGCTCGGTGAACAGGTCACGCACATGGCCTGCCGCCGATGGCCCTTCGCGCTCGAAGAGTTGCGTGCGCGACACGGACCCGGCCACCAGTGTGCGATCATCGGCAACCTGGCGTGCAATCTTCACCGCCGCCTCATTGATCGCTTCCGTCTGCGCGCCATACCCGGCACGCGTCAGTTTTTCGCGTGTGCCGAAGAAGGTCAACGCCTGCAACACCTGCGAACCAGCATGGAGGAATTCGCGATGCAATTCGCGTAATGCGTCGGGATTTTCGATCGCCACTTCGGGCGTATACTGGCCGCTGCCGCGCCCGGTGCCAACCTTTTCGCGTCGCGAACCGCTATCAACATAGCCACGGCGCTCCAGTTCAATCAGATAGCCGCCATCACCCAGTACAACGCCCTGTTCTTTCATGCGCGCGACAATGTCACGACTCATGGTGCACGGTTCCTTTCAGTTTGCATGCGGTGCAATGATTCGTCTGATCGACGCCGATGCCATCACTGTTACGCGCCCGGCACGAATGTGCTGCGTAGTTCCTGCGTCTGCCCGGTACGCGCGGCGACACGGGCCGCCTCAATGATTTCCACCACGTGGCGCGCCTGCTCGCCACTGGCACGCGGCGGGCGATCCGCCACAATTGCGTCAGCCAGGTCCATGATGTCGGCATAGACATGTGGTTCTTCGATAACCAGGTGTTCGTGGCGCAGGTACGGCTGGTGCGCCAGGGTCAGCGATACGTCGCGATGTTCGCGCCCGCGCACCGAAAACTGGAGCGGATACCCGCTTGCCGGATCAACATCGGTCACCTCCAGGACGCCATGGGTACCATAAAGGTCGAGGGCTCCCCAGGGCGCGCGTGAACCGCCGCGCACATCGGCGCCGATCACCGTCGCCAGCGTACCGCATGCGAATTCAAGTAGCACCAGGTTGTTGTCTTCGATCTCAAGCGGGATCTGCCGGTCACGCCAGGCGCGTAGCGGCATCAGGCGGTTCGCCAGCGCCGTCACGCGGCATACCGGGCCGAGAACGCTGGTGGCAAGTTGCAACGCATACACCGAGACATCGGGTAACGGGCCAGCGCCTGGCCGGTAGTACCAGCCTGGATCGATGGCGGCAAGCGCGCCCTCGCCGGCACGGATTGGTTCATGCTCATGACCAAAACCCATGGTGTAGGTATAGGCCACGCCAACCGCACCAAGCGCGCCACCTGCCACAATCTCGCGCATCTGCGCCGTCGCGGGAAATAACTCATACCCCGGCGCAGCCGCCAGCTTCACACCGGCGCGATCGCGCGCCGCCAGCAATGCGTCGGCCTCATCCAGCGTGACGGTCATGGCCTTCTGCACATAGACGTGCTTACCGGCGGCAATGGCTTTCATCGCCTGCTCGAAGTGTTGCGCGATCGGCGTAATCACCAGGACCATGTCAGGGTCGGTGGCGGCCAGCATGGCGTCAATATCGGTGAACCACGCCGGCACGCCATAGCGCAGGGCAGTGAGCCGCGCGCGCTCTTCCACGACATCCACGACCGCAGCAAGATGGATGCGCTCGCGCGCATCAGGTTCGTTCAGGTGCGGTAGAATGCCGCGTTGTGAAAGGCTGCCGCAGCCCACCAGGCCGGCGCGCAGGATCGTGCTCACTGGTTGTTCCTTTCATCCAGCCATGAGTACCTCGGCTCATAGCCGATGGCTGCACGGGCCGCCGCACTACTGAACACCGACTCGCGCCCGCGCATGTTGATTGCCTTGCCGGCCAGCATGGGGTAGTAACGCACCAGGAGATCGGCTGTTGGCTCGGCAGCCATGGTGTCGGCAGCATTGATATAGAGGGGAACACACGCCGGCACGGCCATCGGCGGCGCATGCAACGCCTTGCGAAACGCCTGGGCAACGTCGCGCATATCAACATAGGCCCAGAAGCCGCCGGCGTGCGCCGCAGCATCGAATGGCTTCTCGAAGCGCCAGCGGTACTCTTCTGGCCCCCAGCACCATGCCAGGCGCAGGGCATAACTCTCGATGCCATAGCCACATGCGAAGGCGGCGAGCGTCTCTTCGTTCACCAGTTTCGACAGACCATAGTTGTCTTCACAGCGGCTCGGGTGCGTCTCGTCAATCGGCACATCATCCGGGATAAAGGGCCCGCTGATGCGCGCACAATGGCCCAGGGCGCAATTGCTCGACGCGAACACCATGCGCTTCACGCCAGCCTCACGCATTGCCTCAAGCAGGTAGTACGTACCGAGCGTATTGTTACGGAACGTATCCGGGCCGATCCAGTTATTGGCGCCGATGTGCAGCACGGCATCCACACCTTCAACAGCGCGGCGCGCGTCATCGGGGTTCGTCAGGTCACCACACACGAAGGGTGCCGTGACGTTTCGACCGCGCTGTACCTCGCTCGGGTGACGGCGACTGAACAGTACCAGATCGTGATCCGGCGCCAGATCCTCGATGACGAACATACTGACATAGCCGCTTGCGCCGGTAATCAGAATCTTCACGCCCGTGCACCTTTCTATCACGTCGCAATGAATGTCGCATCGGATGGCATGAGTGCGCGCCTGATAAGTTTCAGTCTCCCCACGCGGCGCGATCTGCCAGCACCGTCACATGCGGTGCGGTTTGCAGATAGGACGCGGGGATGTCAGGCGTCACTGGCCCGCGCACGACGCGATACAGAATATCACGCTTATGTGCCCCGGAAACGACCAGTAACGTGCGGCGCGCCGCAAGCAACAGGTCCATACCACAGGTGAGCGCACGGCGCGGTACCTGGTCCGTGCCACCCCAGTAGCGCGCATTGCTCGCGATACTTTCCGGCGTCAGGTCAACGATCCGCGTAGGCGCATCAGGCGGCGACGGTGGCTCATTGAACCCCAGGTGACCGTTGGGGCCAAGGCCAAGGATCGACAGGTCGAACCCGCCGGCACAGCGCACCGCCGAGTCATATGCGGCACACACGGCCCCGGGATCAGACGCGTCTCCCGGTAGACGGACGACATTCACCTCTGGAATGCCGAGCGGCTCAATAAACGACCGGTACATCCAGCCATACAGCGAACGGCGATCGTCCGGCGCGAGGCCAAGATATGCGTCGAGCTGGAAGACACGCAGGTGAGTCGTCTCAAGCAACCCGCGCGCCCGGCGCGCCGCCAGTTCACGGTACACGCCCATCGGGGTGTCACCAGTTGCAACGACGATGGTCGCGTCCGGTTTTGCTGCAAGCGCCGCGGCCATCCAGTCGGCGCCAGCGCGACCCAGCGCTTCATAGTCATCAACAATCAGCAGTTCCACGATTCGCCTTTATCATCTCAAGAGCCGTTCAGGCAGATACTGCCGGTGCGCTGGCGCCATCAGCACGGATGGCTGGATGTCAGTGTGCGCTAATCTATCCTCCCCGATGTCCGGTCGTGCACGAGGTGGGCAGCGCGTTGTTCACCCTCCTGAAAGAATGTCGGCGGCGTGAACGTGCTCTCAATCGTCTGGGCCTGGCCGGTACGGCCGGCGTCCATCGCCTTGAGCATGATTTCGAGCACGTGAAACCCATGTTCCGGCGTAATGATCGGGCGCGTGCCGGCCTGAACGCACGCAACCAGGTGACGCAACCCGTCGGTCCAGGGCCAGTCGGGATCGGTTTCATCATAGATCTGCCAGGCGCCGGTGCTATTCTGCCAGAGCTCATAGCCATCCGGATCCCAGTCGTCGCCAAGCATCTGGATCGTTCCTTCGCTACCATAGACCTCGATTGCCGGTACACGATAGCGCTGGTAGGTAAAGCCGGTCGAGACAACCGACAGGACGCCGCCATCGTGCTCCATGAGCACATGCGCCGAGTCTTCGGTCTCGATCCGGATCATTTCGCCATCAACAATCCGCTCGGGCCGGGCCTGTGCCGTCATGGCCGTCACGCGCCGTGCCGGGCCGAGCAATCCGGTCAGGCTGGTAACGTTATAAACGCCAAGGTCAAACAGCGGGCCACCGCCTTTGCGGTAGAACCACTGGCCCCAGGATGGGCCGTTCCAGCCGTAGAAGGCGCGCGCCTGCAGCACCTGGCCGATATCGCCGCGATGGATACGCCGCCAGATCGTCTGGTAGGTCGGGCTGAGGAGCACATGCGGCGCCGGATGCAGAATGGCCTGGCTCTGCCGCGCCAGCGCCAGCAACTCGGCGCCTTCTTCGAGGGTCGGTGCCATCGGCTTTTCGACAAGGCAATGCTTGCCGGCGCGAAGCGCCGCCTTTGCGATCTCGCCATGCGATTGCATGGCCGTCAATACCAGCACGAGGTCAACGTCGCCTGCCTCGACCACCTGACGATAGTCGGTACTGAACGGAATGTCGCCAAACCGCTCGCGCACCGCCTGCGCGCGGTCAGCCATGGCATCGCAGGCGCGGGTCACCTCGACCTGCATACCGGCGGCTTTCATGCGCCGAATCTGGTTGGTATACGGCCCGCGCATCACACTGCCGCAACCAACGATACCGATCCGGACCGGGACAGTTGTCATGATCACTGGCCTTCTGCTAAAAGAGTGCACAGACGAACGCACGACTTCAGCGTGTCACGATCGATGGCTCAGGCGCCTTTCAGCCCGGTGAGCGTCACACCTTCGACGAAATAGCGCTGCGCCACGAAAAAGAGCACGATAATCGGCGCAATCACCGCCATCGAAGCAGCCATCATCAAGTTCCACTCTACCGAGCCGCCGAAGCGACCACGGAAGGTATACAACCCCAGCACCAGCGGGAACTGCGCCGAGTCGCTGAGATAGATCAACGGACCCATGAAATCGTTCCACGACCAGAGGAACTGGAACAGCGCCACCACCATCAGCGCCGGTTTCATCAGTGGAACCATAATGCGCCATAGAATCACCGCGTCGCTCGCCCCGTCCACCCGTGCGGCATCGGTCAGGTCCAGCGGAATAGTCATCATGAACTGGCGCAACAGGAAGATATTGAATGCCGTGCCGAACCAGAGCGGCACGATCAGCGGGGCATAGCTCCCGATCAAGCCCATGGTGCGGAACAGAACATAGGTCGGAATCAACGTGACGATGCCCGGCAGCATCATGGTGGCGAGTGTGATGCTGAACAGCAGGTCACGGCCACGAAACTCCATCCGGCCGAACGCATATGCCACAATCGTGCAGGAGATCACCGTCCCGGCAGTCGAGAGCACAGCATAGAAGAGGGTATTGCCGAGCAAGACGGGGTAGTTGAAGCCTGGACTGGTAAGTGCGCGCGCATAATTCTCCCACATCACCGGGTCGGGGATCCAGATCAGCGGATCGGTAAAAATCTGGTTTTTGACCTTGAGCGACGTTATTACCAGCCAGATGAAAGGAACCACAAAGATGACGCCTACGATGATCAGTAACGCGTGACTGACACTGGCGCCCATGATGCGTCGTAGGCGCGCCATCGTGCGGCGACGGGGAGTAGCAACGCTTTGCCGGGCAAGCGAATGATCCATGGCGTGCTCTCTTCGATCAGGTGCTGTTACTTCCGCGCCCCCACTTCATAGTAGACCCAGTAGTTCGAGGTTCTCACCACCAGCAACGTCAGCAATACCAGCACCAGGAACAGTACCAGCGCAAGCGCCGAGGCGTATCCCATGTTGAAGAAACGGAACGCATTGCGGTAGATCAGCACCAGGTACATCAGCAACGAGTTCAGCGGGCCGACCTGGCCACCGCTACCACCGCTGACCAGCACCTGGCCGAACACCTGGAACGATCCGATGATACCCATGATCAGATTGAAGAAAATCGTCGGCGTGATGAGCGGCAGTGTGATGTGGCGAAAACGCTCCCAGCCATTTGCACCATCAATCATCGCTGCATCGACCAGCGATTGCGGCACGTCCTGTAGCCCGGCGAGAAAAATCAGCATCGCGCCGCCAACGCCGGTCCAGAGCGACATGAGAATCAGGCCAGGCTTTGACCAGTCCGCACTCTGCAGCCAGCCAGGGCGCGGCAGCCCTATCGCTTCGAGACCGGCATTGACCAGGCCCAGGCGTGGATTGAGCAGCACCAGCCAGATGAGCGTACTGGCCACCACGGGAACCAGGCTTGGCAGATAGAAGATCGTACGATAGATGCCGATACCGCGGACGCTGAAATTGAGCAGGATGGCAAGGCCCAGCGACACCGCCAGGCCCAGGGGCACCGAGATCAGCGTATAGTAGATTGTGTTGTATACGGCGATCCAGAAGAGTGGATCGCCCCGCAGCATCTCATCGAAGTTTGCCAATCCGACAAATTCGGGCGGGTTGAGGATATTGTAGCGCGTCAGCGCAAAATAGAACGACGCCAGCATCGGGTAGGCGGTAAACACCAGCAATGAGACCAGCCAGGGTGAGAGGAACAGGTACGCCCGCAGATCCTGGCGTAACTGCCTGCTCAACACAGGCCGGCGCGATGGTCCGGCCTGTGATCCTGACGATGGAACAGCATTCGACATGACATCCTCGGCATGACGATCGGGTGCTAAGTGCCAATACGTTTCAACTACGCCCGTCACCACCCTGGCCCTCCCCCGCTGGGAGAGGGAGTCCGACTCCGCTGGGGACTAACCCTGACCTTTCAACGTTTCATCCAGCTTGGCCTGACAGAGTGCCTGTGCCTCCGCTAACGCCTCCTTCGGCAACTTGCGCTTCGCCAGGACTTCCCCGACGGCAGAACCCAGCGTGTCGTTGGCGAATGTTTCGATCGGCGAGGTCCACATCTCGACTGCATCGTTCAGATAGTTTGCGAAGAAGTCATTATAATCCTGCGCCTTCTCCTGGCCGACGGCATTGACCAGTCTGGTCGTCAGAACCGTCGGTGGAAACGCCTTCCAGGACGGCGTATCCATAATGTATTCATACCAGATCTGCCAGCCCGTGGTTGCGATGTACTCGACGAGCAGAAAGGCCGCCTCGGGGTTCGTTGTTCCTTTTGGAACGACCCACCAGTTTGGCCAGAAAGCAGTCAGCGAGCGGTTCCCGCCCGGTCCGAATGGAAGTTTCGCTACATCGAACTCAAACGGAATTTCGGCATCGGTCGTTGACCAGCTTCCCTCGGTTGCCATCGACGCCCGGCCGAGGTTGAACGCTGTCTCAGGGTAGGTACCGGCCCAGTTGCCGGCAACATTCAGTTGTTCAATATCGCCGCCAAAGTCCTCATTGAGCCACCTGACCCAGTAATCAAGCCAGGCGACATTCGCATCGCTGTCGAGGGTATAGCGTGTCCCGGCGCTGTCGTACAGCTGACCGCCATTCATTGCGCTCCATGCCGGGTAGATCCAGCTGTTGCCAAACGGTACGAACCCGGCCTGCTGGAGCTGGCCGTTGTCGATAACGACGAACTCACGAGAGAGGGCCCGGATCTCATCCCAGGTTTTCGGGAACGTGTCGCGGCTGAATGAGATACCTTTCTCACGGAACATCTCCGTATTGACATACACCGCAGCAGCACCCGCCGACGAGGGCAGACCGTAGGTCTTCCCCTGCCACTGGCATGACTTCAGCGGTGCCTCATAGATCGCGTCAGGCCTCGCCGTCCTGGCCGATTGCAGATAGTCGTCAATCGCAAGCAGCGAACCGCGCGCAGCAAACTCGGCTGGCGGCTCATACAGTGTGGCGACATCGGGCGGGTTACCACCGGCGATCCGCGACAGTAAGGTCTCAATGTACCCTTCGCCGTTACCGGGATTCTGATACTGAACCTTGATCGTGGGGTTCTGCTTTTCAAACTCGCCAATCATCAACGGCAGGACTTCCTGGGTCGTCGGTGTGGTATAGCGATTGAACCACTCGATGGTCACCTGTTTCGTCGACTCGACCTGCGCGGGCGCTGTTGTGGGCGCAGCAACGCCGGGCGCCGCCGTGGGCGGCGGCGCAGGTTGCCGGGTGGTGGGGGCGCCGCCGCACGCGGCAATCACTGCCGCGCTGGCGGAGATGGCTGTCGCGCGCAAGAACGCGCGGCGGCTGACAACGGTTCGACGCACTTCGCTGTCCTCGGTTCGCATAGTCAGCTCCTTGATACTCATTGAGCAACAAACGACCCTGTCGCTGTCGGGCAACCTTGCTACACCTGCGTCGCGGCGGCGGCGCCAATCAATCCGGCATCCGATCCAAGTGCGGCTGTGATAACTGGCAGATCGCGCCCGCCATCTGCCCAGATATGCGCCCTGGCAGATGCAACCATGCTGTCCTGGTAGAGGCCGCTGGCTGTCCCCAACCCACCACCGACAATCACGGCCTCCGGGTCGAGCACATTCACCAGCCAGCCGATGCTGACGCCAAGCGCCTCACCGGCGCTCCGCACAACATCGGTCGCGATCACGTCGCCGGCATGCGCCGCCGCCAGCACCTCTTCACCACGTGTCAGAGAGGCAGATGCCAGCGCATTGTACCGCGCGACAAGCGCCGGCCCCGACGCATAATCTTCAAGAACGAAGTGCTGACGCGCACCACACTGCGCGCAGGTGAATGTGTAGGGACTGCTGGCAAGCACCAGGGCGTTGCCGCGCGCCCCGGCAAGGGGACGGCCACCCTGGACCAGACAGGAACTGATGCCCGTGCCGACAGTGACAAACACGAAGAGTTGAAACGGGCGGCCTGCACCGTAACGTGCCTCGGCCAGTGCATGCACACGCACATCGGCATCCACAACCGCCGGCGCCAGACGCGCCAGGCGCTCGCGTACCGGCAGGCCGTGCCAGGCAACGGTATGGGCGCTGGTCACGTTACCCTGCTGATCGACCAGTTCGCAGACGCCAATGCCGATGCCGCGGACACTGATGCCGGATACCGCCGCCTCAAGCTGGAGATCCGTCGCCAGGCGCACCGTATCTTCCAGAACGGCACCACCGCCGCGCGTCGCCACGGTCAGTTGCTCGCGCCGGGCCAGCACCCGGCCAGATGCAAGCGCAACCAGGCCAGCGGCGATTTTGGTGCCGCCAACATCAATGCCAATCGCGTGCTCCCCGGCGACAACGACTGAACCTGGATCAGTCATTGCCTGTCCTCTCGCTTCATTGCGCTGAACCGGTGCTGCCCTGTGGCCAGGGGCCAGCGCTGTTCGCACGATAGAGGTCTATACCAGTGCGTCAATCCTAGGCGATCATGCGTGGTTTGTCAATTGCCGGAGAACAGGGCGAAAGTACTGGCCAGAGCGACCGTGGAACCTGTCTGAATTGCCGCCTGGCGGTGGGGATGCTAGACGGCCGGCAGGACGAAACTGAACGTACTGCCTTCGTTGATCTGGCTTTCGACCCAGATGCGCCCGCCGAGCAGTTTGATGAGCGGCCTGACCAGCGACAGCCCCAGGCCGGTGCCGCCGGCTTCGACTTTAAGAGGGTTTTCGGTGCGGTAGAAGCGTTCGAAGATTCGCTCGATTTCTTCCGGTGCAATACCAACGCCGGTATCGCGCACGTCGATCTGCACATAGCGTCCCGGACGCAGGCCGTCACGCAACGTTTCCGGCACCGCATCAGCACCCACTTCGCGCGCTTCAATCGCGATCTTGCCGCTGCGCGGCGTGTACTTGACCGCATTGGAGACCAGGTTGAACAGAATCTGGTTGAAGCGCCGTGCATCCGCGCGCACCAGCGGCAGACCGGCAGGAATGCTCAACGAGAGCGCCTGTTGTCGTTCGATCACTTTTGGCTGCAATTCAAGCATGACCCCACTCAGTGTCTCGGCCACGTGCAACGGCCGCAGCTCCAGTTCGACACTGCCGGTCTCGATCTTGGTAATATCCAGCAGGTCATTGATAATTGCAATCATGCGCTCGGCGTTCGTCTGAATGATCTCGAGAAACTCCTTCTGCGTCTCGTTGACCGGCCCCAGGCTTCCCATAGCCAGCAACTGCGTGAACCCCTTGATCGAGGTCATGGGTGTGCGTAACTCGTGCGAGACCGTGCCGATGAACTCGGTTTTCAATCGATCAGACTCGATCTCGCGCGTGCGATCGCGAAACACCGCCACCGCGCCCATCAAGGTATCCTTGCTCGAGATCACCGGGTCCAGTGTGATACTGATCGTCCGCGTGCTGTACTCGAACGTTGTTGACAGTGTCCGTGGCTGGTTGCGCTCGTCCCATGGATTGGCGAGCAGATCGTCAAGGGCCAGTTCACCGGCGCGCCGCCCCAGCAGCCGCTTCAACAACTCGCCCAGGTGCCAGATCACCAGTTCTTCGATCGGCCGGTCAAGAATGCGCTCAACTGCCAGGTTGGCGGTCAGGACGCTGCCGAACTGATCGCACACAATCACGCCATCGGAGAGGCTCTGGAGGATGGCGGTGCTCTGGCTGACTGCCGCTTCCTGGCGTTGCTGCATTTCGTAGCGATGCATCAACTGTTGTTCGACCTCGCGATAGATCTGGGCATTGTGAATACCAATGGCGATCTGGCTGGCCGAGGCATTGAGCAGCCGCATATGCTCATCGCGAAAGTACCCGGTCGCTTCGTGCGATAGCACCAGGACGCCCTGTACTTCGTGGTGAGCGATCAAGGGGACGGCGATCATCGAACCATGCCGCTTGGACGACGGATCATCCAGCGGCGGCGGCACCCAGCGCGGATCGGCGGCGACATCAGGGACATTCAGCGGTTTGCGGTGCTGCGCCACCCAGCCGACCACCCCATGACCTACCGGGAAACGCACGAACCCGACATCGTGATGACTGCCCAGCATCGCGCGATCAACCAGTTGATCCGTCTCGCGATCAATCAGCATGATGGACCCGTGTTCAACCCCAATCAGTTGTGCAAGCGTACTGAGCGAGTTCTGCATGATCACATCTTCGTCAAGCGTACTGCTGACTTCGAGTGCGATTGCATTGAGGGTTTCGAGCGTATCGCGTTCGATCTGCAACTCGCGCGTGCGTTCAGCAATACGCTCCTCGAGCATGGCGTTGAATTCGCGAACCTCGGCGTAGAGACGGGCATTCTCCAGTGCAATCGCCGCCTGGCCGGCAACCGAACGAACAAACTCCTGCTCGGAACGATCGCTGAGCATAGTCCCACTGCCCTGGCACACGATCACGCCAGCATTGCCAGCCTGGGTCACCAGCGGCACAGCAAGCGCCGCACTGCCAGGCAGCGACCAGCCACTCTGCCTATCATCGGCGAGGTTCATCTCAAGCATCGGCTCAGCCTGCCGCAGCGCGCGCACAACCAGATCGTCAGGGCACGCGGACGGGACGATCTGTTGCACGGCTGGTTCGGCGCCAAGCCGTAACGCCAGGTTCAACTGGCCGGTCGTCGAGTCGATCAGCCAGATATCAACAATAACCGCTGCCAGCGCCTCGGACAGCGCTGCACCAACCCGGGCCAGGTGCCGTTCGCGATCAAACGTTGCTGAAAGCTCACGAGCCAGCAGATTGAGGCGCGACACGTGCAACGTGGTCCGGTCGGTCACCTCGGCGTCACGGTAGAGACTTTCGACCAGCAGGCGCGTTTCATTCAGCTCATGCGCCACTTTGTGAGCCGCAGCCACCCAGCGTTCCGCCGAGGTTACAATGACATGCTCCATCAGCTCATCAAGCGCGCCAACCAGCGCGCGACGGCTATCAGCCTCAGGCGCATGCCCATTGCTTGTGGCGCCATCCTCAGACAGAGCATCCACGGCCAGCCGACGCAGGCGATAGAGCAGCGCAAGGTAGTGCGGCAGATCGTCGTCGCCGGCACTGCTGCGCAATGCGCGCAACATGCTCAGGCATTCGTCCAGTGGTGCGCCATCACCTTCAGAAGCAGCGATCAGGCCATCGTAAATCGAGGTCAGCAGCACGCGCCGCTCATCGGGATGGACGATGACCTCTGCACCTTGCTCGCCGCCCGGGCCGGCGCCGTTTCGTGCAGTGAATACCTCGTCACCAGCGGCGATCCAGCGTGGCAAGAGCACCGTACGGTTGGCGTTCAACCATTGTGTGAGCTGTGTTGGCATCGTCTGTTGCATACCGGTGCCTGCCCTGTTCCTGACTACGACCTGCTACGTCTGCACGACGACAACGGTTGCATCGTCGGAATGCTTGCCGTAGTGTTCCAGGATCTGCTCCGCCAGCGTCTGGGGGGGCTGGCGGATGTCAAGACGCAAATCCTGGGCGAAGTGTGATGAAACGCCATCGCTATACAACACGAAGAGATCGCCCGGATCGTAGGTGTAGTGGAGCTCCAGCAAGTTCGGCAGGCGATAGCCAAGAATACCATTCTTGGAGATCGGCTTGATTGGTTTGCGGCTATAGACATAGATACCAATATTGCCGACCCCGATGTATGATGCGCTGTTTTGCGACGGGTCGATCCGCAGCAATCCTGCCACCGCACCACGCGTCGTATGTAACGCCTCGTGCGACAGGCGGATCAACTCGGGCAGCGGGCGCCCGGCACGTTCACGGAACACCCCTTCGGCGAGGCGCGCAGCACGCGCAGCTTCTTCACCGCCACCCAGACCATCGACAACGGCCACAAGCATGCCGCTGCCGTTCACTGTCTCCACCATCCAGACATCGCCCGAGACATGCTGGCCCTGTTTGGCGCGATTGACGGCTCCCCAGAGCATATTCATCGGCGGACCTTTCCAGGCCAGCCGTCGCCGTAGCGCTTGCTCGGCCATTTCACCGCGCGAACCCGCGTGCCTGTACCGACTGTGGAGTCAATGTGAAAATCATCCATCAGGCGCTGAACGCCAGGGAGGCCGGCGCCAAGCGTATGAGCCGTACTGTACCCATCACGCATCGCCAGCGCGATATCGGCAATGCCCGGCCCACGGTCACGCGCCTCGACAGCAATACCGCGCCGTCCGCCATCCTCCACCAGCTCAACAATCAATTCACCACTGCCGGCGTGTACAAGGATGTTGCGTGTCAGCTCCAGCACCGCGATCTCGATGCGCGTACGATCGATCTCATCGAACCCCACCAGCGTCGCCAGGTCACGCGCTCGCCCCATGGCGACATAGACATCAACATCGCGTGCGACGGGACAGACCACCGACTGCATCAGAGTGTACTCCTGTGCGTGCATGGCGGCTAGCGCGCAGTGTTACAGTTCGCTGACACGGCAGCAGGCGCGAGGTATGCGGGTAGAGGTGATTACCGTGTCATATCCATGCAACAACGCGCGCTATGGGAACACCTGCGCCCGGGTCAAGTATAGTTGAGGTGCTGCGCGCAAGTTGGATCGAAATGCGCTCAATATCGGTGCGGTTTGATCAGCTACGACCGAGGCGCCAGGCGGCAAGCGAGCGCCGGAGTTGTTCAGCGTCACGGCTCGAGGGCAGCATGGTACCGTCGGCCATGAACACGACCGCGCGCACATTCCGCGGCACACGACCAAAGGAGGCGCTGATACGCGCATCAAGCGCCGGACGGTAGTAGAGGATCGCCATCACCCCGGCGCAATGCACCGAGAGATCATCATAGCCGAGCCAGAGCTGATCCATGAGCGGACCAGAGCAAACGGGTCACGCAGGTAGCGGCCTGCCGCTCCCGTGACCCGTTCAGCCATTCGATACCCAGCCAGTTATCGCCCGATACGCTTCTTGAGTTCCTCCGTCAGCAGGGGAACGATTTCATTGGCATCGCCGACAACGCCGTAACTTGCCACGCGAAAGATGGGGGCCTCTGGATCCTTGTTGATCGCCACAATGGTGCGCGACGAGCGCATACCCGCAAGATGCTGGATGGCGCCAGAAATGCCAACCGCCATGTACAACCTGGGGCTGACCGTCTTGCCGGTCTGGCCGACCTGGTGCTCATACGGCACCCAGCCAGCGTCGACGATCGCGCGCGATGCGCCATAGGCGCCGCCAATCGCTTCGGCAAGGGCCGGGATGAGCTTGTAGTAGTTCTCCTGTGAGCCAAGGCCGCGCCCACCCGACACAATGATCGCCGCATCGGCCAGGTTGACAGCGCCCTGCTTCGGAGCGACACTCACCACCTTCGCGCGCATCGGCACCGGTGGCACGGCCTCGGCCACTACCGTGCCGGCACGCGCCGGGTCGGCTTTCGGCTCGGGGAAGCTCTGTTTGCGCACGGAGACCACCGCCGGCTTACCGGCGGCGAAGGTCAGCGTGTTGATGACATTGCCGCCGTGCGAACTGCGCACGGCGCTCACGACGCCACCCGTGATCGACACACTCGTGGCGTCGGCCACGACGCCGGTATCGAGTTCTGCCGCCAGCGCCGCGCTGAAATCGCGCATCTGAAAACTCGCGCCGGTAAGGATCAGCATCGGCTGGTACTTCTTCGCCAGCGCTGCGGCCGTTCCCACATAGCCATCGGTGGTATAATGCGTGAGCGCGCCATCATCCACAAGATACGCTTTATCCGCCCCATAGCTGAAGGCCGCGGCCGGCACATCGCCAACGCTACCGCCCAGGATCAGCGCGCCAACGCTACCGCCGCTGGCATCAGCCAGTTCACGCGCCTTGCCAAGCAGTTCCCTCGACACACCGACGATTTCGCCCTGCGCTGTGCGCTCAATATATACCCAGATTTCGTTCGACATATGCATGCTCTCCTGATCAGATAACCTGCGCTTCCATAAGTTTGTCGACCAGTCTGGCGGCTTTCTCGGCAGCACTCGCGCCGTCGATCATCTCGCCCTTCGGGCGTGGCGGCGGCGGCACGCGCCCGGCCAGATTCAACACCGGCGCCAGATCAGCGGATGTGAGACCAAGATCGGCTGCTGACCAGGCCGGGATTTCTACTTTGGCGACCTTGCGGATGCGCAGGAGGGATGGGTAGCGTGGCTCGTTGATACCCTTGATCACCGAGGCGACGGCGGGCAGGCTGGCCTCAACCGTTTCGATGACCTCCTCCAGGTGGCGCTCGGCAACGATCTTGCCGGCTTCGAGCGCCGGAATCTTGCCGACATATGTCAGCTGCGGCCAGCCGAGAAGGCGGGCCAGCGCGGGCGCAAACGCGGCACTTTCATCATCGGTCGAGTTGCGACCGCATAGCACCAGATCAACATCGCCCAGCTTCTTGATCGCGGCGGCAGCGACACGCGCCGCGCCCAGCACGTCCAGCGCAGCAAAGGCCGGGTCGCTGAGCAGGAGCGAATCGGTGGCGCCCATCGCCAGGGCGCGGCGCACCTGCTCCTTCCAGTCGTCGGGGCCGATGGAAAGCACGGTGACTTTTCCACCCAGCTTTTCGTTCCATTGCAGCGCCTCTTCGACGGCGTACTCGTCGAACAGGTTCATGATCTGCTCGATCCCGTCGGCATTGATCGTCAGATCGGCATTGATCTTGACCGAGTTATCACGCGGGACCTGCTTCATACAAACGACGATGTGCATGGCGCCTCCCTCTGGAGCCGTCTGTCTGTGAGCGGCTCAACCTTTCGTCCGTGTACCACGATGATACCACAGCGCGCCTGGTAGCGCGCAACATGACACGCCGCATTATAGCATGACCACCAGCCGGAGCCGTTCCGGGCGCGCATGCGAGGCACCGGGCAACCGGTTGCCGCTCCGGAACCTCCTACGCGAAGCAGGTGTTCCAGCGCGGCGGCGCGGCCCCGCATCATCCGGCCAGCACGCGGAACATCACGTCCACGCCTCGGGATCATACGCCGGCAACTCGCGCCGCAACGGGCGATTCTCACGATTACCGAGCGCGAAGTCGGCCTGGAGCAATTCCTGCAACTCGCGGGTGCCTTCGTAGATGATGGCGCCGCGCGCGTTGCGCAGGTAGCGTTCCACCGGGTATTCATCGCTATAGCCATAGGCGCCATGGATCTGGATGGCATCGTCAGCGGCCTCAAAGCTGTTGACGGTTGCATGCCACTTGGCCAGCGTCGTCTCGCGGGTGTTCCGGCGGCCCTGATTTTTCATCCAGCCGGCGCGGTACACCAGGAGCCGGCTGGTGTCGAGCTTCCGTACCATGTGACTGATCATGCGCTTGACCAGCTGATGCTCGGCGATCGGCACCCCAAATGTCTGGCGTTCGCGCGCGTACCGAAGGCTCGCTTCAAGGCTGGCCTGAATCAGGCCGGTAGCACCGGCGGCGACGGTATAGCGCCCATTGTCGAGCGCCGCCATAGCGATCTTGAACCCTTCGCCTTCCTCACCAACGCGATTGGCGGCGGGCACGCGCACATCCTGCAGTACCACCGAGCCAGTGTTGCCGGCGCGTACCCCGAGTTTGCCGTGGATCGGATGGCTGCTGAACCCGGGCATGCTCCGCTCAACGATAAAGCATGAGATGCCGCGGTTGCCCTTCGACGGGTCAGTTTTGGCAAACACGAGAAAGTTGTCGGCAACATCTGCCAGGCTGATCCAGGTCTTTTCGCCATTGAGGATGTACGAGTCGCCGTCGCGCCGCGCGGTGGAAAGCATCGCGCCGGCATCGGTGCCGCTGTTGGGTTCGGTCAGGCAGTAGGCAGCCAGTTGCTCGCCCTTTGCCTGCGGCACGAGATACTTCTGCTGTTGTTCCTCGCTCCCCCACTGGAACAGCGTCAGCGAGTTCAGCCCGGTATGCACGCTCATAACCACACGCAGGAAACTATCCACCCGTTCCAGTTCTTCACATACCACTGCCAGCGCCAGGTAGTCCATCCCCGCGCCGCCAAGCCGTGCCGGCAGACAGATCCCCAGCAGGCCCAGCGCACCCATGCGCTTGAGCACAGGCAGAATATGCTGCCGGGTTTCGGGGCCATCCAGCGCTGCACCGCTCCGATCCCACGCGCGAATATGCGGCGCGACTTCTTTCTCGGCGAAGTCGCGCACAGTGCGGCGCAAGATGTCATGTTCCGCAGTGAGAAACATATCGTAGTTTGCAGTGAAATCCATTATGCGTCTCCTTTGACTTCATACTCTTGCCGGGGGCGTATTGCCGGCCTCCAGAATGGCGCGGCGTGCATCTACACGCACAAGCAGCGCGATGCCGGCAATGAAGAAGACCAGCAACAGCAAAATCGCCACGCGATAACTGCCAGTGAACTGGAGCGCCAGGCCAAACACCAGTGGCCCGAGCCAGCTGGTGCCGCGCTCGCTGACTTCATACAGGCTGAAATATTCCGATTCCTGCCCCGGCGGAATCATCTGTGAAAAGAGCGAACGGCTGATTGCCTGGCTCCCACCCAGTACCAGCGCAATGACCGCGGCCATCAGGTAGAACTGGGCCGGGCTCCCCGGCTGCACCAGCGCATACGCCCCGATAATCACCGTCGTCCAGATGACCAGGCTGGCCAGGATAGCGCGTCTGGCGCCCAGCCAGCCGGCAATGCGACCAAAGGCCAGCGCGCCGGCAAATGCGACGAACTGCACCATCAGGATGGCCGTGATCAGGGTTGACTGTTCGAGCTTCAATTCCTCGGCACCGAACTGCGACGCAAGCGCGATGACTGTCTGGATGCCGTCGTTATAGAGCAGGTATGCGCCGAGGAACAGCAACGTCTGCGGATAATGGCGCGCCTTACGCAACGTCTCCCATAGTTGCCGGAAGCCAATCGTCAGATAATGCTCACCCGCAGGAATGCGCTTCACCGGGTCGCGCCGTTGCAGCGCCAGCAGCGGGATCACGGTGAAGATCGCCCACCACATGCCGGCGGAAATCAGGCTGATACGCACCGCATCATCGGATGATACGCCAAATGACCCGGCATTCTGAAAGAACAACAGATTGGCGACGAGCAGCAAGCCGCCACCGAGGTACCCGAGCGCCCATCCCTGTGACGAGACCGCGTCGCGCCGGTCAGGGCTGGCGATCTCCGGCAGAAACGCATTGTAAAAGACAATCGAGGCACCAAAACTCAGATTCGCGACCAGGAACAGGATCCCGCCAAACAGATAGTTCACGCCGTCAAGGAAATAGAGCCCGATGGTCGCGATCGCACCCACGTAGGCAAAGATGCCGAGGAAATTCTTTTTCAGGTGGGTATAGTCGGCAATCGCGCCCAGCACCGGCAGGAAGAGCACCTGAAGCAACACCGAAAGGGAGACCATGTAGGGGAAGAATGCGCCTGCTGCAACTGGAATCCCCAGCGGATAGACAAACCCGGCGGCATCTGCGGCGCGACGCGTGACCGAGGTGAGATATGGCCCGAGAAACACCGTCACAACGGTGGTGGAGAACGCGGAGTTGGCCCAGTCGTAGAAATACCAGCCGATCTGTTCGCGCCGGTTGTTGGTCGTGGCGACGTTGTGCCCACTCACAATCTCGACACTCATGCGTTGCCGTGCTTTCAGTAACTGGAGTACGCGGTCACACGCGCAATCGGCCAGCCGGGCGCATGCCAGGGCCCGTCCGCCGGCGGGACGGCGTTCCTTTCCGCGGTGCGATCGCCTTCCCGCCGCCGGATGATTGACCCTGGAGGGCGTGCCGCCCGCCAGGCCACCCTGCTGGTACGCCACCGCGTACGTTGTGTCAGTAATACGAGTTACGCGGTCGTCTTGCAGACGACCCGCGTAACAGCTTTTCTTACCTTCGGCAGAGCGGTATTTCTCTCTTATTATGGTGGTGTTTGCCGGCTGCGCCGGCAAACACCACCATCTTGATCGTGCATACCGTGCTGCCGCAGGCTAGAACCAATACCTTTCAAATACGCCCGTCACCCCCACCCCAGCCCTCCCCCACCGGGGGAGGGAGTCCGACTCCTCCCCCCGGCGGGGGGGAGGTTGGGTGCGGGGCTGTGCGGTGCATAACGCCTTATTTGAAAGGTATTGAGGCTAGAACCGGCGGAGTTCGCGCCAGCTATCGCCCCTGCCACGTGGGCTGGCGTTTCTCGAGGAACGCCGCCGTGCCTTCTTTTGCGTCGTCGGTCGCGGCAATTGCGCCGAACAGTGCCGCTTCGTACATGCACCCTTCCACCAGCGGCATATCCAGGCCGCGGTTGATCGCCTGTTTTATCGCGGCAATGGCCAGCGGTGCCCTGGCGGCGATCTGCAGCGCCAGGGCCCGCGCCGCATCCATCAATTCTGCAGCCGGCGTCACCCGCTCCACCAGGCCGAGCCGCAGCGCCTCATCAGCCGTAATCATGTCGCCGGTCATGCAGAGCAAACGTGCCGCTGCCGGCCCGACCAGGCGTGGCAGGCGTTGTGTGCCGCCCCATCCCGGAATGATGCCAAGATTGATCTCGGGCTGGCCGAACTTTGCCGTATCGGCGGCAATGCGAATATCACAATTCATGGCAAGCTCCAGCCCGCCGCCGAGCGCAAAGCCGTTGATCGCGGCGATCACCGGCTTGCCCATCTGGCGCATGAACAGGCCAAGTTCATGGGCGGCCTCGCTGAAACGCCGCGCCGCATCCGCGCCCGGCAGAACGTTTAACTCACTGATGTCGGCGCCGGCGGCAAAGGCGCGGTCACCGGCACCGGTGATCATCGCCACGCGTTGCGCTGCATCGGCTTCGAATGCCTGTAACGCGGCGCGGATCTCGGCGATCGTGGCCTGATTGAGCGCATTGCGCACGCGCTCACGGTTGATCGTGATTGTCGTCAGCGGCCCATCAACGGCCACGACAATGTGCTCGTGTGACATGGCGTACTCCTTCTCACCTGGGCGCGGCTATTGTACCATGTGTTGATGTCCCGGCCACGTTGTATAATGACACGCGTTACTCGGATAGGCACGTAGAAATGCGCCACCACTCGATGGCAGGCACCCCCTGATCGTAGGGTCGTGCCGGGAACTGATGGCAGCGGAGCGATACAGGACTGGTGCAGTATGCAGATCGCAGGATGTGGCGCGCTCGTCACGGGCGGCGCGTCGGGACTGGGCGCAGGAACGGTGCGGCGCCTGGCCGCACTTGGCGCGACCGTGACCATCGCCGATGTGAACCAGGAAGCCGGAGCCGCGCTGGCTGCCGAACTCGGCGAGCGGGTGCACTTCATCGCCACCGACGTGACCAGCGCCGAGCAGATGCAGGCCGCGGTTGCACATGCAACTGCGGTGGCCGGCGCACTGCATGTCCTCGTCTGTTGTGCCGGGGTGGCAACGGCTGAACGCACGCTGGGGAAGGAAGGGCCGTTACCACTGGAGCGCTTTGCGCGGGTCATCGCCGTCAACCTGACGGGCACGTACAATGCGGTTCGCCTCGCGGCGGCTGCGATGGCGCGCAACATGGCGAATGACGAGGGCGAACGCGGCGTCATCGTCTGTACTGCCTCGATCGCAGCATTCGACGGGCAGGTCGGTCAGGCAGCCTACAGTGCCTCAAAGGCCGGTGTTGTGGGGATGATGTTGCCCCTGGCGCGTGAACTGGCGCGGCACGGCATCCGCATCGCCAGTATCGCGCCCGGCATGTTCGACACGCCGATGCTTGCCAGTTTGCCGGAAGCGGCGATTGCGGCGCTGGCGGCGCAGGTGCCGTTTCCGCCGCGCCCTGGCCGCCCGGCGGAGTATGCCGCGCTGGCGCAGCATATGATCGAGAACCCGATGCTGAACGGCGAAACCATCCGCCTTGACGGCGCATTGCGGATGGCGCCGCGCTGATCACCGGTCGTTCAGAAAACCACGCTCCTGCAGCAGCGACACGATCCGCCACGCACATTCCTCCGGCGTCGTGGTTGTCGTCGTCAGGTGCACATCTGGCATCTCCGGCGGCTCGTACGGGTCATCAATGCCGGTGAAACCGGTGATCTCGCCACGGCGCGCGCGGGCATACATCCCTTTCGTATCACGCTGTTCGCATACTTCGAGCGGCGTATCAACAAATACTTCAAAAAAGCGATCCTCGCCCACCAGTTTGCGACACGCATTGCGCGCAGCGCGGTACGGGCTGATTGCGGCACAGATAACCGCGCCACCATGGCGCGCAATCTCACTTGCCACAAAGCCGATCCGCAGAATATTCGTGTCGCGATCCTCACGACTGAAGCCCAGCCCTTTCGAGAGATGGGTGCGTACCACGTCGCCATCAAGCAGCGTACTCTGGCGCCCGCGTTCCAGCAATAGCGTGACCAGCACCTCGGCGATCGTTGACTTGCCGGCGCCGCTCAGCCCGGTGAACCAGACGCAAAACCCCTGGCGATGGCGCGGCGGGTAGCTCTGCGCCAGGATACTCGCCGTCTCAGGCCGGGTGAACCACGCCGGCAGCATCGTGCCGCGCGCCAGGTACTCATCGCGCACCTGCGTCCCCGAAATGCTCAGGGTACGGGCGCCGGGCGGAATGGCCGTTTCTTCGACATAGGCATCGGCATCTGGCAGATAGACGTATTCGCGGAAGGGCACCATGGCAACGCCGATTTCGGCCGCATGGCGCGCAACCAGTTCCTGCGCATCGTACGGCCCATAAAACGGCTTCCCACGGCTGTTGAGCCCTGGCCCGGCATGGTCGCGGCCGACGATGAAGTGGGTTGCGCCATAGTTGCGGCGAATGATGGCATGCCACAACGCCTCGCGCGGTCCGGCCATCCGCATCGCCAGCGGCAGCAGGCTCAAGAGTGTGCGCTGTGGGTCGTAATACCGCTCGACCAGTGTACGGTAGATGCGTACCCGGCTGTAATGGTCCACGTCGCCTGGACGAGTCAGCCCGACAACCGGGTGGATCAGCAGGGCGCCCTGCACCTCGGCGGCGGCGCGGCGCGTCAACTCTTCATGGACGCGGTGGAGCGGGTTGCGCGTCTGAAACGCCACCACCCGCTCGGCGCCCATTTCATATAGAATCGAGCGCACTTCGGCAGGGGTGCGGCGCAGGTCAACGAAATCATGGTAACGCGGCAGCCGCAAGACGCGCACGGCACCGGAAACGCAGGTGTTACCCCACGAAATCATCTCGGAAACGAGTGGGTGGCGTGGATCGGTCGTGCCGAGCGCCAGATGCGCCTCTTCATCGGCGTCCCAGCCGAAGGTCTCCTCGACATCCATGACGGCAAGCAATTCGTTACGCGCATCCCGCAAGGCAATCCGGTCCCCGGCGCGCGCAAGCGCTTTGCCATCTACCGGCAGCGTGATCGGCAAGGGAAACAGTGTGCCGTCGGCCAGGCGCATGTCGTGCAGCACTCGCTGATAGTCGGCGCGGCCCATGAAACGGTTGAGCGGCGAGAAGGCGCCGGTTGCCAGCAATTCCAGGTCACACAACGCGCGCGACGAGATCTGGATGGACGGCAGGTGGGCAGCTTCTTCGAGCAGTGCACGCCGCTCATCACCCGTCACCAGCAGATTGACCAGGTAGCCGCCATAGGGTCGGATCAGTGGCATGGTGCAGCTCCGTTACAGGCTCAGGTCCTTGCCGCGCAACCCATCAGGAACGGGCAGACCGAACCGTCGCAACAATGTCGGCAGGAGATCATAGATCCGGGCGCCATCATACCGCCGGCCACCAGCCGGTCGCTCCGGATCGTGCCAGATCCAGAGCCCGTGTTGCGCGTGGTTGGCGTCGTCGGGGCCGGTGTCATTTTCCTGGGTGAAGATGCCCGCCCCACCGACCGTGCCCACCGAGCGCCAGCCAAGATCGCCAAAGTAGACGATCAGGTCCGGCGCGATGCCGCGCACGGCACGATAGAGGTGCTGTGGCGTGAAAACCCGGTTGCCAAGCGGCGTGCCATCCGGGCCGGGCATCTCCTCCAGGCGCGCGGCCAGGTCAGCGCGTACGGTTTCATACTGCGCCGGCGCGATGGTCCCCTGTGGTTCACGGCCGCGCACGTTCAGAAAGATGCGCCCATAATACCCGCCGGCACCCCAGGCGCGCGTGCGCGGCCAGTCTATTTCGATCTGGTCCAGGGCGGTCGGTTCACCGGGCATAGTCGCAAGCACCAGATCTCCCTGCTCCGCCAGCCACTGATTGAGACGCACCCCGCCCAGCAATGGGCGCGCGCCATGATCCGAAACCACCAGCACCGCTGTATCCGGCCCACAGCGCACCAGCAACTCGCCGATTCGCGCGTCCACATAACGATAGTACTCCTGGATGGCGCCAGCCAGCGGCGAGCCGGGCACATACGCAGGATGGCGTGGATCCATGTGCTTCCACAAGGCATGCTGGATGCGATCAACGCCCATATCCACCAGCATCAACAAATCTGGCCGTTCCTCGTCGAGGATGCCATGCGCGACCGCAAAATGCTGATCGCACATGGCATAGATATCGCGCACGATACGTTGCTTATCTGCGGAACGAAACTCCGGCACATCGAGCAGAAAGGGCCGTCCCGGCGTGGCGGCGGCCGTCCAGGCGGCCACACGATCCGCCAGTGCCGCGGGGTAGGTATACCCGGCATCAATCGCCGGCGCGAGAAAACAGGAGACGAGCGCGCCATTGACCTGCGCTGGGGGGAACGTTCCCGGCACGCCAATCACGGCCACGCGCCAGCCAGCATCGCCCAGCAAGTTCCACAACCGTGGGAAACGGATAGCTCGACTATCAGCGACCACCATGCGGCCGTAGGTACGGTCGGCGCGGTTGCGAAAACCGTAGACACCAAGCTCGCCAGGATCGCGGCCGGTCATCATGCAGCTCCATGCCGGCACCGTGATCGCGGGAACACAACTCTCGAGACGGCCGTAGACGCCGTGCGCCATCAGACGCGCCAGCGTCGGTAGCTCCGAGCGCCAACGGTCGAACACCAGCGACGGCTCCGCGCAATCCAGGCCGATGATCACGAGCCGCAGGTTCAACGTTCAACCTCCGCATCTTCAACGTTCAACCCGGAGTTGTGCCGGCGCCGGAGATACAGGAGCGTGGCTGCACCTGCAACCGCAATCAGGGACAGGACATGGACCACGTTGAATGGTGTGCCGGGAAAAAACCACGAGTCAGTACGCAGAAACTCGATAAAGAATCGACCCGCTGGATACCAGATGAGGTACATCAACAGCACATCGCCATCGCGTAGCCGGTCACCGTAACGGCGCCAGATCGCATAGATCAGCGCGAAACCGACAGCGTTCCAGAGCGACTCATAGAGAAACAACGGGTGAAACCGCGTCGTCTCCGGAAACACCAGCAAATCGCGGTACGGCCCGATCCGGTGCTCCGCGTCAATACGTAGCCCCCAGGGCAATGTTGTTGGCGGGCCGTAGAGTTCCTGGTTGATAAAGTTCGCCAGGCGCCCGATCGCCTGACCCGGCGGCAGGCCAAGCGCGATCGCGTCAGCGTACACCAGCAAGGGCACCCTGCGCACGCGCGCAAACGCCCACAGGCCGAGCGCGCCAGCAAGGAACGCGCCGAAGATATGCAATCCGCCTTCCCAGACGGCCAGAATGCTGAGCGGGTTGTCGAGGAAGCGCCCCAGACCATCCGGGCCGCGTGGCGACTGAATGAACACATAGTAGAGACGGGCGCCAATCAGGCCCGGCACAAGCACCCAGATGAGCAGATCCCACAGCGACTCGCGATCCATCCCGCGCCGCTCGACGTGACGCGCGCCAATCCACGCCGCCAGGATCACGCCGGTCATAATAAGCACACCATACCAGCGCAGCGTCAGCGGCCCGAGCTGAACAATCACCGGATCAACAGGAGGATACATAGCGCTATTCCAGGTACCCCAGCTCTTTGAGCCGGCGCTGAACGATCGGGTCATCGGTATCGGCAGCGGGCCGCAAGGATGGGGGAGGCATGTCCGCAGCGTGTGTCACCATGCTGATGCGCTCCTGCAGTTCCTCAACTCGCTCCGGCAACAGTGCCACCAGGTTCGTCAACTCATGCGGATCGTTGTCGAGATCATAGAGTTCTACGTCATCGGCGCCGGTCTGGATCAGTTTGTACGCACCGCTGACCACCGCGCGACGCGGCTGATCGAACCGGCGCGCGCGCGCCAGATCTGGCCGGCGGCGCAGCATAATGCCCAGCACATTCTGCAACGGCTCAGCCTCGACAAAAACCGTGCCGCCGTCGGGATCGGCAGCAGGTGACTGCGCCAGCGACAGATCGCGCTCTCCCGAGGTAGCGAGGCCGGCGGCACTCAGCAGTGTATGAAACACCCGGCGCAACGAGACCGTATGATCGAGCGTCGCGCCGCGTGCGAAGTCGCCGCGTGGATCACGCACGAGCAACGGCACATGCACCAGTTCGTTATATGCGGAGACCGTATGCCCGACCAGACCTTTTTCACCAAGATGATCGCCGTGATCGGCGCAGATCAGCAGGAACGTGTGGTCCAGCGCGCCACTGCGGCGCAGGCGATCGATGAACGCGCCGACGTGCGCATCCTGGGTCGCCACCTCGGCGTCATACACATCGCTGAGGACGTGGTGATAGCGCTCGCCAGCAGCGGAGAATGGCGCGAGCCAGCCGAACACATCGCCATTGAAACGACGCAGATAGCGCGCCGCCTCGCGATCGCGCAACACATCCGGCGCAAACCGCTCGAGCGCCCGGTGCGCAGGATGGTACGGGGTATGCACCCCCATCACATTGATGAACGCGAAGACGGGCTGGTCACGTGCCACGCCACGACGTTCGATAAGGAGCCGCGCCGCATCGTTGAGCGATCGCGGTGTATTCCCCTTAAAACTGAGCGCTGTTTGCCACAGCGGCACCATCAACGGCGTGAAGGCAAACTCCAGCATCACTTCTGAACGCGCAAATGAGTTCTGCACCTGATTGAGCGCCTCGGCAAGGCGCCTCTTGAACCACTGGCGATACCGCCCGATCGGGCCAGGACGGGCTCCCGCCTGGTTTGGACGGGACGTCAAGAGGCCGCTGTAGTTAAGGAAACTCTCAAACCCGCGGCGCAGCCCGTTATTCACCACGCCAACCAGCGGATTGTTGCAGAACGCCGCCGTCATATAGCCACCGGCGGCCAGGCGCTCCGCCAGGGTCGGGATACTCACCGGCAGTGCCGCCGACGACTGGCGTGTTGCGTGCGCCGAGGGATAGAGCCCGGTAAATAGCGACGCATGCGATGGAATGGTCCACTGTGCCGTAGCAAATGCACGCCGGAACATGGTCGACTCCGCCGCCAGCGCGTCGAGGTGCGGCGAGGTTGGGCGCGCATACCCATAACACGAAAGCCGATCGCGCCGCTGGGTATCCAGTACCAGGAGCACAATGTCAGGACGCCGGCTCACACCTGATCCTCCTTGCAGCGCGCGACACGCAACAACATGCCCGTGCATCACACAACACACCCGAGTAAGTGTTCACACCTGGGGTAACACACGCGCCTGGGAGCGAGGGCGTCCCGCTCTCGGTGCGTCTACGCGGGCAAGATGCCCGCGCTCCCAGGAGACATGTGAACACACTTACCACACCCGGCTGTCGCGCCTGCTCCAGCATTGGAAGGCGCACCGCCTCGCTCAAGGAGGTAACGGCGCACATATCGTCGTGACTCAGTGACGCTGCGCATGATAGTGCAAAACACGACGCACGTCCAATGATGCCTTGCAGCCAGCGACTGATTTCATGTTACCATGGGGCGACGGTCGATCCCCGAAGGAGAGGAGCAAGCCCATGCCACAGAGCTTTCGTATCGAGAAGGACTCGCTTGGCGAGATGCAGGTGCCAGCGACCGCGCTGTATGGCGCACAGACCCAGCGTGCCGTGCTCAATTTCCCGGTGAGTGGCATGCGCCCTTACCCGGCGTTCGTCTGGGCGCAGGCCGTGATCAAACGCGCCGCCGCCGAAGTGAACCGTGATCTTGGTCTGTTCAATGATGTCACGATCGGCGAGCGCACCATCAGCGGCCACCAGATCGCTGACGCCATCATCCAGGCCGCCGACGAGGTACTCGACGGCAAGCATGCGGACCAGTTTGTCGTTGACCCGTTTCAGGCCGGCGCCGGCACCAGCCACAATATGAATGTCAATGAGGTGATTGCCAGCCGTGCCAATCAGATCCTGGGGTTCACGCTCGACGACCCTAAAAAGCCGGTCAATCCGAACGATCACGTAAACATGGCGCAGAGCACCAACGACACCATTCCGACCGCCATCCGGCTTGGATGCCTCTGGCGGCTCGACGAACTGCTGGGCGCCATCGACGGCCTGGCCGACGCGCTTGATGACAGGGCCACCGAGTTCGATCCGATCGTCAAGTCGGGCCGTACGCACCTGCAGGACGCAGTGCCGGTACGCCTGGGGCAGGAGTTTGGCGCCTACGCACTGGCAGTGCGGTACGATCGTGAGCGCATCGCCACGGCCGCCAGCCGGTTGCGCCGCCTGGGTATCGGCGGCACGGCGACCGGTAGCGGGCTGAATGCCCACCCGGAGTACCATGGGCGCATGGTACGGCGGCTCGCGGAACTGACCGGGCAGGAGCTCCGCTCTTCCGGCAACCTGTTTGAGTCGATGCAGAGTATGGCCGACCCGGCGGACTTCTCGGCGGCATTGCGCACCCTGTGTATCACGCTGACGCGCATCGCCAACGACCTGCGCCTCCTGGCATCCGGCCCGACGACTGGCCTGGACGAGATCCGCCTGCCGGCAGTGCAGCCTGGTTCCAGTATCATGCCCGGGAAGATCAACCCGGTTCTGGCCGAGATGTTGAACATGACCTGCTTCCATGTGCAGGGGTGTGACCTGACCGTCTCGCTTGCGGCGCAGGCCGGCCAGCTCGAACTCAATGTGATGATGCCGATCATCGCGCACAACCTGTTTGAAATGATGCACGTATTGATTGGCGCGATCAAGGCGTTTACCGAGAAGTGCGTGGTGGGCATTACCGCCAACCCTGAGAAGGCCACCGGCTGGCTGGCGAAGAACCCGATCCTGGTGACCGCGCTCAACCCGGAGATCGGCTATCTGAACGGCGCCGCCGTTGCCAAAGAGGCGCTGGCCAGCGGCAGGACGATTAAAGAGGTGGTGGTGGAAAAAGGGCTGCTGGCGGCGCAGCGGGTTGATGAGCTCCTCGACGTGCGCGCAATGACCGAAGGCGGTATCATGGGCATCGGTGGCGGCGGGTAAGCGCTGCCGGCATCACAGCATGCCCGGGCTCGTCGGGCAAGGCGCCGCGCGGTGCGCCGCGCGGCGCCTCTCTTTGACAGGGATGGACGTATGGCAAAAATCGTGGTCTACACCGGTTCACCCGGCGCCGGCATTCCGCTGGCAGCGACCGCCGAGGCGCTGCGTGCGGCCGATTCCGGCCTCCGTACCTTGCTGATCACGCTCGGGCCGGCCGCAGGGTTGAGCGCGCTCCTCGGAGTCACCATTGGCGAGAGCGCCCGGAACGTTGTACAACGGCTGGACGCGATGGCGATTGATGCCAGCAGCGAACTTGCTGCAGCATGGGATCAGGCGCGTTCCAGCCTGCCACTACCGTTTGCAACGATTGCCGGCGACGAGTTGCCGCAACCCCCATCGGCCGGCGCTACGTTCGCCTTACTCCGGGTGCGCGAACTGGCACCACGTTATGAACGTGTCATCATCGACGCCGGCCCCCACGATACCCTGATCCAGGCGCTTGGCATGCCTGACACATTGCGCTGGCTGTCCAGTGTGCTCGTCGGGCTTGATGGCCCATCGACGCGCAGTTCGCTGTTGCCTGGCCTGTTGTTGCCGCAAGAGTTCACCGACAACCTGCGCCGGGTGCTGTCGGAAGCCGAGCACTTGCGTGCCATTCTGGCAGCGCCTGGCGGCGTCTCATGTTACGTCTTGCGCCCCGATGCAACCGCGCTGGCCGAGGCGCGCCTGGCCGTGCCGGCAATCCAGCTCCACGGGCTGGCAGTTGGCACGCTTGTGGCTGGCCCGCTGTTACCGTTGAATCCTACCGACGCCCGCCTGGCGCCACTCGAACGCTTGCAGGCTGCATTACTCGACGAAGCGACGGCGCTCTGGCCAGCACGCCCGCTGGTGCGATTAGAGGGAGAAGCCACGACCGGTGGCTACGCGCCACTGCTGGCAGCCGGGCATGCCATGGGCGATCCTGGCGCCACACCGGCAACGTCGCCGATCTGCAATGAGTACCACAGCGAGGCGGCGCTGGTCCTCGATCTGCCGGGTCTGCCCCATGGCACGCTGCACCTCACGCTCAGCGGCGATGAACTAATCGTGCGGATCGGGCCATACCGGCGCTATGTTCCAGTTCCACCGAGGTTGCGCGGCATCAAATCCATTCGCGCCACACGTGAGGGTGACCTGCTCGTGGTGCGACGGCGAACGTGACCCGGTGCACGTCCGCCGTTGAGCGAGGGGTCGCGTGGTGAGGTCACAATGCCTCAGCAGTAACAATCACCAGCTCCACAATGGTTGTGCTATAATGCACAAGATAGATCACAGTATTCGTAAAGGAACAGCATGCCATGGCCGTGCGCCGTATTCTGCGCATTGATGACCCGGATGATAAGAAGATCCTGACGACGCGGTGCCACGCGGTACGCATGCCGAACCCGTCACTGAAGCAACTGGCCGCCGACATGTTTGAAACCATGCATGCCGCAAACGGTGTTGGCCTGGCGGCGCCCCAGATTGGCATCACGCAGCGATTGACGGTCATCTCCATCCCGCCCGCCGTTGAAGAACGTGCGGATGGTTCGCTGGTCGAGGTCGAACCTGAGCAGAATTATGTGCTGATTAACCCTGAGATTATCAAGGCGAGCGCACAGCAGGTGAACGGGCTTGAGGGATGTTTGAGCCTGCCAGGGTGGTATGGCGAGGTACCACGCGCGTCATGGGTTACCGTTGAGTACACCGATCTCACCGGGAAGCGGCAGCGTATCCGCAAGGCGACTGGCCTGCTGGCGCGCGCGCTGCAGCACGAAATCGATCACCTGGACGGCATCCTGTTTACCGAGCGTATCCGCGATCTCTCAACCCTGAAGGATTATAGTCAGGAAGAAGCGCCTGCCGCGGCAGAATAGCCGCACAGCAGGCGCCTCGTGTTGCTTACGATCCCGTTCGTGTACCTGTTCACACGTCTTCCAGGGATCGTGTTGTTCGATTGGCGGGGCGTGGAGGTCTTCCCTCGCTGTTTTGATCCTACTTACCGCCGCATCCCATCTCGTTCGCCAGATATTGCTTCGTTTCCGCCGCCTGCCGCGACTCGCTCACCGGCGCGGCAGCAGGCACCTGCTCGACCCGCTCGACCGTCAGCGTTGCTTCCGTCTCCAGCTGGTTCAGTTGTACTGGCTGCTGTGCCGGTAACGGCTGCTGGATCGTCATCCCATCTGGCGCCATCAACTGGTTGAGCAATGGCTGATCCTGCACCTTTGCCTGGCTGGCGCAGGCGGCGATCGTAAGCGCCAGCGCTGCAGCACCGATCGCGACCGTAACGCGGCGCTTGATGAACTTCATCATGTGTCGCTCCCTCTCAATCTGGTACGGAACTCATTTGACAGAACGTACGCGGTGGCATACCAGCAGGGTGGCCTGGCGGGTGGCACGCCCGCCAGAGTCAATCATCCAACGGCAGGAAAGTGATCGCAACGCGGAAAAAAACACCGTCCCGTCGGCGGACGGGCATGGGCATGCGCCCGGCTGGCCGTTTGCGCGCCTGACCGCGTCACTCCAGTCATCTGACGGCATATGCTGCTATGAGCTAAGGCATGATAATGATACTATACCATGATACATGGCACAATGCAAGGTTTTTGCACAACATTCGCACCCGAAATGTAATATGCAGCGTCGTGGTATAAGCGTATCTTGACATGGTCTCGTCAGCATTGTACCGTATGTAATGGCAGAGACGGAAGCGAAGCGCAGTAAGCCATGATATCTGCGGGAACCCAACCTGAGACTGAGACCAGGGAACCGCTCACCAACGGCGCACCGGAAGACGAGCCGCGCACAGCGACCGCTGCGCAAGAGACCGCGCAGGCGTCGTCGTTTATGGCGGCGATCCGGGTCGCGTTCGCAGCAATGCCCTGGCGCATCCTGGCGCGCTGGTCCCTCGTCGCGCTCAGCCTGTATGGGATCGGCGCCATGCTGTGGATGACGCGGCCAGTGCTCATTCCGTTCGGCATCGGCCTGGTGCTGGCGTACCTTATGGCGCCGGGCGTCAATTTCTTCGATCGCTGGCTGCCGCGCTGGCTGGCCATTCTGGTCGTCTATGCTCTCGGCCTCGTGGGTATCGCTGCAACGTTCGGCCTGATCATTCCACCGCTGGTGGAACAGGTCGAACGGTTGATCCGCAGTTTCCCGACATTCGACGAGATACAGACGTTTGTCAACATGGTCATCAAGGAGTACCGCGACCAGGTGCCACCATCGTTACAACAGCCGATCGAGCAGGGCCTGGCGAATACGATCCAGTCACTGCAGAATAACCTTGATACCTACCTCCAGCGCGGCGGCGCATTCCTCTTCAGCCAGATCCTGCAACTCCTGAATACGGTGACCTTCATTCTTGGCTTCATCTCGCTGCCCATCTGGCTGTTTTATATCCTGCATGATCAGCACCAGGGGCGCGATTTCTTCAACCGTCTGGTCCATCCGCGCGCCCGCGCCGACTTCTGGAACGTGTGGGACATCTTCAACTATGTCCTTGGAAGCTATATTCGTGGCCAGATCATTCTGTGCGTCGCTGTCGGCCTGGCGGTCGGCATTGGCCTGGTCGCACTGCAAATGCTTGGTTTCCCGATCGGCGACTATATTCTCGTGCTGGCACTGATCGCCGGGGTGACGGAGTTTATCCCGGTGCTCGGCCCGACGATCGGGGCGATCCCTGGTGTTGTGCTGGGCTTTGCCGTCTCACCCGGTGCCGGGCTCGCCGTGCTGGCGGTCTATGTTGCCGTACAGCAACTCGAAAACAGTCTGCTGGTTCCGCGAATCATCGGCGATAGCGTCGGAGTGCATCCCGCCTTGCTGACCGTGGTGATGATCATCATGGGCACGCTGTTCGGTCTGCTGGGGATCATTCTCGCGGCGCCAACCATTGCGACGGCGCGCGATCTGTTTGTCTATACGTACCTGCGCTTGCAGGGATGCTCGGCGGAGGAAAGTCGCGCACGTGTCGGCGCGCACCACGCAAACCTGGCGCTCAGACAAACTGCCCCGGCGGTAGATTGAGGTCAATGACGGCATGCTCCAGAGCCAGAGCCATGCGCTGCGCCCGATCCGATACAAGGCGCATCAGTACGGCTTTGCCGAGCCCGACGCTTGTCAGGGCGTCCGGGCGCTGGTTACCGAGTAGCACCACGTCCGGCACCACCTGCCAGCCTCCTGCGCGCTCATAAAAGGGGGTCAGTGGTGGGTCGCAGGTGAAGAGTCCCAGGTCCACGGTACTGTCGAGGATTGATCGTGTGGCCGCCGCCACGACAAGTGATCCCAGCCCATGCCGCCTGTATGCCGGATCGGTTGCCACGCAACTGAGACCTGCAGCAGTGAGTGGTTCGCCTGCATGGCGAATCGTTATGTACACCACGGCGGCATAACTTACGACACGCTGATCAGCAATGATATAGAACGAGAGGGCCTCGAACGCGGGGTCATGCTCCGGCGGGATAGGTTCGCGCGGCGCAGGGCTTACCGCCGGGTCCGCCCGGTGCTGGAGCCAGGCGATTTCGCGCCGCAACACAGCGCCGGCGCGGTTGTACGGCAGCGCAGAGACGAGACCGGCTGGAGCGGGCAGATCACTGCGCATGGTGCGAGCGCCGCACATGCAGGCGATGCAACAGACGCCGGCGTGGTCGCTCCCGGTAGTAGGGGTCGCTCTGCTGCAGACGGCGGCGATTTGCCAGGCTGCTGCCGTCGAACAGGCCAAGAATGAACTGCTTGATATCGCCGAGCGATGCTGCCTTGTCAGCCAGTACCAGCACCCATGCCTCACGCGACACCGGCGCCGGACCCAGCGGGTACATATGGCTCTCGATCGCCGTGCATACCGCCTCATCTTCGCCCTGTTCCGCCGCCCAGCGCGCCGCCACGCGCCCGTGGGTCGTCAGGGTGCCGAAACGTGAGTTGATGTCGTGAATCAGGGCTGCCCGGACGCAGGTACGAATATCGGCGCGGATCAATCGGCCAAGATGGTATGACATACGCACCGAGCGCGTCAAATGGTCATGTTTCGGGATGCTATGGTGCATCTGGTAGCGGGTTTCGACAACTTCTGGCAATGTAAGGAGATCACTGATGTGCTCGAAAGCGGCATGGTGCTCCATGAATTCCGAACCCCTTGTTGCAATTCAGGACGGCCACGCAGTACGCGTAGCCAGCGTGTGCTGCGACTGGTTATACCATGTGTTGTGTTGGTATGGCAGTACCCAGGAGTCCTATTTCGATCCATCTTCCTGGTTTTGCCAGGCGCAAACGCCTGTGCCATATGAGCACACAGGCGCGCGCGGCTGCGCCGCGCACGCCTGCGTGCGCCGTTTATCTCCAGGGGGTAATCACATGGCCACGTTGCCCGGTGTATTGAGCAGGTGCTCGGCGGCGGCATACGGATCGATCGCACGGGAGGCGATCTGCGCCACCAGCATCTTCCAGCCTGCCCTGTCGGATTGCGCGCGTTCGAGCGCCGTCTCCTGCAGCACCACGCGTAACTCGTACTCAGCGCGCTTGCGCGTATCATCAGCGAAGCGTCCGCTGACGCGCAGATACTCCAGATGGTGTGCCGCCGCGGCGGCGATTGCCTCGATGCCCTCACCGCTCGCCGCCACCGCCGCCAGCACCGGCGGTGTCCACCCGGCGCCAGACAGATCGCTCAGATTGAGCATGGCACGCAACTGCCGCACGGTGACGTCGGCACCTTCACGATCGGCTTTGTTGACCACCAGCAGGTCAGCAATCTCGAGAATACCTGCCTTGATGGTTTGTACGTCATCTCCCGCGCCAGGGATCTCGATAACAATCGTCGTGTGCGCCGCCGCCGCAATCTCCACCTCATCCTGACCGGCACCCACCGTCTCCACCAGGACGACGTCAAAACCGGCCGCGTCGAGCAGGAGCACTGCATCGCCGGTGGCGCGGGCAATACCACCCAGCCGGCCACGGTTCGCCATGCTGCGGATGAAGACCCCCGGATCGCCGCTGAGCGCCTGCATGCGGATGCGATCTCCGAGGATTGCGCCGCCGCTGAATGGCGATGTTGGATCAACTGCGACAATTCCAACGGTGCGACCAGCCCGCCGCCAGTGCAGTGCCAGCGCCGTTGCCAGCGTTGATTTGCCAACCCCCGGCGCACCGGTCAGGCCAACGATGTGGGCACGACCAGTATGCGGGAACACGGCGCCAAGCAACGCCCGCGCGGGCGGCCCGCCCGTCTCGACGAGGGTCAGCGCCCGCGCCAGCGCACGCCGGCTACCGTTGAGCACCGCATCTGCCAGTTCCACGCGATCAGGCCTTTGCCGCACAGCGTTCCTGGATGAAACGAGCGATCTCAAGCGTCGAAGCGCCGGGGCCATAGACCTCGGCGATGCCGTACTGCATCTTCAACACACGCGCGTCGTCATCCGAAATAATGCCGCCGGCAACCACCAGCACGTCGTCCATACCCTGCTCGCGCAACAGCTGCATCACGCGCGGCAGCAGCGTCATGTGGGCACCGGAAAGGATCGAGAGACCGATCACATCGACATCCTCCTGGAGCGCCGCCTCGACGATCATCTCCGGCGTCTGCTGGATGCCAGTGTATATCACTTCCATCCCCGCATCACGCAACGCGCGGGCAATCACCTTCGCGCCCCGGTCATGCCCGTCCAGGCCGGGCTTGGCAACGAGCACGCGGATCTTGCGCTCCATCGGCCCCCTCACGATCGTTTACGGTCGCGCGACGCGCGCCCCAATCGGCCAAACAGGCCGGGACGTTCATACACAGCGCCGGCGATATGCTCAAAATCCTGCTCGCCGGGTCGTACATTGGGTCGCCCGGCCATCCATTCCTCGCGCACCTCGCGGGCGTGGCGAAACCAGGCGAGCAGCGCATCGCCATCGCCCGCAGCAACCTGGTCGCGCAATTCCGCCAGCACGCGTGATGCATCATCCAGCCAGCGTGCAAGCGCCTCACGATTGGTCAGGCAGATATCGCGATGCATCTCGGCGCTCCCCGACGCCAGCCGGCTCACATCACGAAAGCCGGTGGCCGCGAGTGGCGCCATCTCACGCCAGCCGGGACCGCGGCTGACCACATCCACCAGCGCAGCGGAGAGCATGAACGGAAGGTGCGACACACCTGCCACATACGCATCGTGCTCCACCGGGTCAATATAGTACAGCTTGGCGCCGATCTGCTGAACGAACGCCTCAACCAGGCTGATCGCCGATTCACGGGTATGTTCACGGGGTGCAAGACAGTAAATCGTATTGTGGAACAGGTCAGGCGATGCAGCCGCCGGGCCGGTTTTTTCGCGGCCCGCCATCGGATGCCCGCCAACGAAATCGACCGTAACTGGTAACAACTCGCGTGCCCATGCCAGCACCTGCGCCTTGGTGCTGGCCACATCGGTGACGGTTGCTCCAGCGGGCAGCAAGGGCGCAAGATCGACGAATAGCTGACGGATCGCCTGCACCGGCACGGCCACGATCACCAGATGCGCCTCGCGCACGGCCTCGGCAAGCGTACGCGCCTCGCGGTCGATCGCCAGGCGCCCGCGCGCCTCTGATGCGTTACGCGCGTCAGCATCGTACCCCGTCACCATCACCGGCCCCAGCGGCGACTCGCGATCATTTGCCGAACGCAATGCCATGCCAAGCGATGTACCGATCAGGCCGGTGCCAATGATTGCTACATGAATCATGAGTCAGTCTCAGCAAACGAAAGGAACAATAACTCCGCAACCGCAATAATCAACGCCAGCAGCACCACTGCCACCGGCGTGAGCACGCGCAGCCCGGCAAGCCCGACTGCCATTGCCGCCAGCGTACCAACCTCATACGCCTGGCGCCGCGCCCGGCGGGCATCGTAGCGCCGCGCCCGCTGGCGAAACAACCGCTGCCCAAGGGCGTACAACAACGGCATCGCCAGCGACGAGACAAACAGAAACACCGCCACCGCCATCAGGGCATAGATCGGTGTATCCGGCGGCGACAACAGCCACCCCGTCGGCGGCGGCACAAACGCCAGCGTATAGAGCAACAGGATGCTCCCGAATGTCCCCTCAAACGCGAGGCCGGTCAGGCCGAACTGCCGTTCCGCCGGCACAAACGTCAGTAGTGCGGCCAGCAGAGCCAGCCCGTAATAGAGCAGGCGCTCCGGCGCAGCATATGATTGCTGCCGATCAACCAGCCCCCAGAGCAGCAGCGTCAATGTACCTGCCCAGCAGAGCCCGGCCAGAATCGCAAGCAACACCACCACACGCCGGGATTGCGCCACCGGCGCACGATCAGTGATCGAATCAGATACGCCTGGCATCGTTGGCGTCACAGATCAGCAGGCTCCTCGCCGCGTGCAGTATAGTATACGCCGAGATACGGTGCAGCAGGATTACCAGGAAACGCGCCAAGCTCGACGCTCAGGTTCAGCTCGCCGCGCTCACGCAAAACGGTCATGCGCACCCGATCGCCAGCCTGATGACGGAGCAACTGCGTACGTAAATCACGCGCATCCTGGACCGGGATGCTGTCGATGGCGACAATCAGGTCACCGCGCTCGATTCCCGCGCGCATCGCGGGCCCGCTACGGTCGAGCCGCGTCACCAGGACGCCCAGTTCCGGGAGCGCCGCGTGCGCCACAGTAGTCGCCTGCGCTTCAATACGCGCCTCGCGCCGGCCCATGTCACGGCCAGCAATCCAGCCCCCGACGCCGGCGAACGCACCGCACCACAGACAGAGCATACCAGACGCAACCAGCCCCCCAACCAACCACCAGCGCCGCTCCTGTCGCATGGGCCCCGATCCTTCAGCATGTGCACATCCAGGGCATGATTCTACTGCCGTGTGCGGGGAGCGTCAAGAAACGCGCAGCAACACAATCAGTGCCGCCTTCCCCCCGAGAGCGGGCGACGCCAGCGTGCCAGGGATCGCACCCGTGGCAGGCGCAGGGCGCGCACAGCGACCCGTGGGCGCAGCAGTACCGCCGCTGGCAGGCGCAGACGGCGCTGGCGCCGCTCCGGCGGCGCCAGGTGCAACTGCTCCAGCAAGATCGTCGCAATCTGCGCAGCGCCATGGGGTGGCACCGCATCAACCAGACGCGCCGCCGTTGCAGCGTATGTCTCCGGCTGCATCAATTCCGCAAGCACCGGCGCAATACGATCGATGCTCGGGCAGAACAACCCCAGTTCATGGTTCAACACGAAATCAATATTGCCGCGCTCCTGCATGCCCACTGCCTGCGTCACAATCACCGGGCGTCGCATGACCAGCGCTTCCATCAATGTTCCCGGGCCAGCTTTGGTGACCACGATATCGCTCGCAGCCATGAACTCTTCCATATTGTTCACAAAGCCGAACACCCGGACATGGGAGCTGAAACCGCAGGCGTCAAGACGCTCACGAAGTGCGCTATTGCGACCGGTTATGACCAGCAACTGCAACTGAGGAAATGCCGTATGGATATTGCGCACCAGCTGTTCCATGTTTCCCGAACCGACCCCGCCACTTGTGAGCAACACGGTAAACAGCTCCTGGGAGAGGCCAAGCCGGGCCTGCGCCTCACTACGCGAACCGGTATACGCCGCAAACTTCGGATGCACCGGGAAACCGGTACGCTGCAACTTGGCCGCAGGCATACCCACGCTGCGCATCCGGGCATACGCCTCATCAGTTGGCACGATGCACAACTCGGCGTCCGGATCGGCCCATGACGCGTGCAGGCTCACCAGGTCGGTGACGACTGTAATGAAGCGAAACGAGAGCCGGTACGTCCTGCGGGCGTTGCCCACCAGCCGGTTGAGCAGCGGATGAACCGACACGACCAGCGTCGGGCGGATCTCTTCGAGCACGCGCAGGATATTTCGGTGGGCAGCCAGGTACACGAGGCGCGTCAGCGCGTCAATACGCCGCCGGCCGTCGGTCAACTGATAGAGCGCATCGAACAGCGGCAACCAGCGTGTCGAGAGCTTATCGTACACATCGGGGGCGTCACGCACCACCGGCACGCCCGTGTGCGCAAAAATATCAATGATATGCGTTTCCACCGACGCACCGACCTGCTGTTCAATCGCGGCGGCGATCGCGGCGGCACCTGAGCGATGGCCACCGCCGGTGTCGGAAATCGCAAACAGAATACGCGGGGTAGCACTCACAACTGGCTCCTCGCCAAACGGACCAACCATTCCGTCGCCAGACGCGCCCCATCGTACCATACCGCTCCGCGGCGTGCAAAGCCGCGAACCGCCGTGTGCGGCGATCTTGCACCATCGTGGTCATTGACGGTATGGGCACGGCGGCGGCGGAACGACACAACCGGCTCGCCCATGCCGCGATGGGCCAGCAGGCGAAGGTAGAGTGGATCGGTGACGCCGCAGGTGCTCCCCCACAGGCCGGCCGGCACACGGCCGGGTTCGGCGTGCGCCACTGCGGTAGGGAGGCGTTCGCGGGGAGCATGGTGGCTCGCTGATCGGCGCGGTCGTGCGCGCTATCCTACCACGATGCATGGGATGCGACAAGCGCGGATTGCAGATTTTTGATTGTAGATTGGGCGTGGTAGTATACTGCAGCATAGCGTGCATGCAGGTCACCAGGCCAGATGCCGGGTATGACGACAGGAGTGTATCCATGCTGGTGCTGGTTCCGCGACCATGGATCATGACCGGGATTCTCTTCGCGGTGCTCTTCCTGGGTGGCTGTGGCGCATCGTCTCCTGGTCGCCTGGTGGTAAGCGATCAGACGGGCGCGCTCGATCAGGCGCGCATTGCCGGGGCAGCAGCACCATTACTCCAACGTGGCGCCGTGGTCGCAGTCTTTCTTGCCGAGCGCGGCGATGATCGCGGCGATGATTTTACCCGCCGTCTGGCAGGCGAGTCGCTGCAGCGTAACGGGCAGATCATCTCTGACGGGCTGGCGCTGTATGTCAGTTTTGATCCACGGTACAGCGAACTGCGCGCGGGTAATCGCTGGAGTGGCACATTGCCCGACGCGAAGCTCCGCACCATCCGTACCGAAACGCTGAACCCGGCGCTCCAGGCCGGCATGCCCTCCGATGGTATCGCTGCGACGCTCGAGCGGATGGAGGCAGAACTGTCGGTGCCTGGCTGGCAACGCCTGCCCTCCAGTTGGGGCTGGTGGTTGCTTGCAGGCATGCTGGCGCTTGTTGCATTTGCGCTGCGCGACCACCCGGCGCTCTTTCGGCTCCATATGGCGGCTGGCGCCACACCGCCGGGGAAGTTTGCGTCATGGCTCTGGGTGCAAACGCCGATCGCCCGGCAACGCATGCGGCGTCGCCTTGCCGCTGATATGCGCCAGCTGCGCTATGACACAGATGCGGCGGACCGTGAACTGGGATACGCTCTGGAGCTGTTGCGCCGCACCAGTGGATCTGCGCCGCTCCTGCCGCTTGCCGAAACCACGCACGCGACGCTCGCCAGCCGACGCACGATGCTGGAGAATGCCGCACCCGAACCCGATGCCGTTCGCAATCTGCGCGCGTTGCTCGGCGAGTATCGGACGCTGATCGCGCCAATCCGGGCATATGCCCGGTTATACCGGGCCGCGTCGCCAGCGCGGGTGGATATCGCCGGAGCCGGTACAGTACCTGATGACGCATGGGCGCGGTTACTGGAGGAACGACTGGCCGGGCTCGACGCGCGCACGGAAGCTATCGAGCGGCGCGGCGTGTTCGACGATATGTTGACCACGCAGGCGGAACAACTTGCCACGGAGTATCTTGCATTGCGCGAACGTACCCGGGCCATACAGGCGGTATCCGGGCATGCCGGCGCCGCACACCAGCGCTTCGACAAAGCGCTTGCCGCCGGACGCCTCGGCAAGCGCAATGCGAAGAAGTATCAGTCGCTGGTACAACGTATGGAAGCGCTTGACCGGCGGCGCGCCGAGGTTATGGCGCGGCCCGATGTGTATGGCGTTGCTGACCTGCAGGAACTGGCGGGAGGCTACGAAATCCTGGATCACGAGATCTGGAAGATGCTGGACCCGCGCGAATACCAGGCAGCAATGCGTCGCGCTGCTGCCGCGTTCCTGAGCAGCGGCAGCATTAACGCTTCTGATACCACCACCACTTCACCGCCATCGTCATCCGACGGTCCGACTCCATCGCTCGACTATAGCGACCTGCATGGTGGGTCGAGCGGCCCGAGCAGTGACGGCGGCACGTGGTAGCATGCAATGGTCGCCGTAAACGATCAAAGAGGTCCCCTGTGAATGTCCCCTACATCCAGCGCATCCTGACAAGCCGCGTCTACGATGTCGCGATCGAGACGCCGCTCCAGCCGGCGCCACGGTTATCGGCGCGCCTGGGAAACGTGGTCCTGTTCAAACGCGAGGATCTACAACCAATCTTCTCTTTCAAGCTCCGCGGCGCCTATAATCGTATGGCGCACCTGAGCGCCACGGAGCGCGCGCGCGGCGTGATCGCGGCATCGGCAGGCAACCACGCGCAGGGTGTCGCCTTTTCCGGTCAGCGCCTGGGGGTGCGCACCGTGATCGTCATGCCGGTGACCACGCCGGAGATCAAGGTCGAGGCCTGCCGGGCGCGTGGCGCCGAGGTCGTGCTTCATGGCGATAGCTATTCCGATGCCGAGGCGTATGCCTACCGCTTGCAGGCGGAGAGCAACCTGGTGTTCATCCACCCTTACGACGATCCGCTGGTCATTGCCGGGCAGGGGACGATCGGGCTGGAAATCTCGCAACAGATCCATAGCGACCAGTATCATGTATTCGTGCCGATTGGCGGCGGCGGCCTGATCGCCGGAATTGCCGTGTTTCTGAAGAGCATCAACCCTGCGGTGCGGATCATCGGTGTGGAACCCGACGACTCGGACGCGATGTATCAGAGCATCGAGGCAGGGGAACGTGTCACCCTGGCACAGGTGGGGATTTTTGTTGACGGTGTGGCCGTGCGGCGGGTCGGGCAGCATACCTTCGACCTGGTACGCCGCTACGTGGATGATTTTGTGCGGGTCAGCACGGATGAAGTATGCGCGGCGATCAAAGATGTGTTCGAGGACACACGCGCGATTCAGGAACCGGCCGGCGCGCTGGCGGTTGCCGGCCTCAAGCGGTATGTTGAGGACCATGGGTTACGGGAGACGACACTGGTAGCACTGACCTGCGGCGCCAACATGAATTTCGGGCGGCTGCGTCATGTTGCCGAGCGCACCGAGATTGGCGAGCAGCGTGAGGCGTTGCTGGCCGTCACCATCCCGGAGCGTCCGGGATCGTTCAAGCGATTTTGCCGCGTCGTCGGCCAGCGCAACATTACAGAGTTCAACTACCGCTATGCGCCACGCGCCGATGCCCAGATTTTTGTTGGAGTGCAACTGGAGCGCGCCGACCAGCGCGCGCTCCTGGTGGCTGAACTGGAGCAGGCAGGATATCCGACGCTCGACCTGACCCACGACGAACTCGCGATCGTACACCTGCGCCACATGGTTGGCGGGCGTGCCCCCGAGGCGGTTGATGAACGCCTCTACAGCTTCGAGTTTCCGGAACGGCCAGGCGCGCTGCTCCAGTTTCTTGAGTCGCTCGACGAGTCGTGGAACATCAGCCTGTTTCACTATCGCAACCACAGCAGTGCGCATGGCCGGGTACTGGCCGGCATTCAGGTACGCGACGCCGACATGCCGCGCTTCCGCGAATCGCTTGCACGGCTCGGCTATCGCCATGTGGATCAAAGTGATAATCCCGCCTACCGGCTGTTTCTAACGTGACCAATCGCCGTTCTACCTATGCTTGCAACCCTTCAGCATATTGATGCGCCATTGCAGGCGCTGCTGGCAGGCATCTTTACCTGGCTGGTCACGGCGCTTGGCGCAGCAATGGTCTTCGCGCGGCGTGAACTACCTGCCGGATTACTCGACGGCATGCTCGGTTTTGCCGCCGGGGTCATGATTGCGGCCAGCTTCTGGTCGCTGCTCCTGCCGGCAATCGAGATTGCTGAGGCGCAGGATGTGCCTGCCTGGTTCCCGGCGATGATCGGTTTCCTCGGCGGAGCGGCATTCCTGCGCCTCGCCGACCGGTTGCTGCCACACGTGCATCTCGGGTTGCCGCGCACCGCCGCCGAAGGGCCGCCGACACGCTGGAAGAAAACCACGCTGCTGGTGCTGGCGATTACGCTGCACAACATTCCCGAAGGGCTGGCGGTCGGTGTGGCATTTGGCGCGGCAGGTATTGATGGCGACGCCGGTAAGCTGGCATCAGCGATTGCGCTGGCGATCGGTATCGGCCTGCAGAACTTCCCGGAGGGCGTGGCCGTTGCGATGCCATTGCGCCGTGAAGGTGTATCAGCCTGGAAGAGCTTCAGCGCCGGTCAGCTCTCGGCGGTGGTCGAGCCCGTGGCGGCCGTACTGGGCGCGATTGCCGTTCAGACCGTGACGGTCCTGTTGCCATATGCCCTGGCGTTTGCCGCGGGCGCCATGATCTTTGTGGTGGTGGAAGAACTGATCCCCGAAGCGCAGCAGGGTGGCCGTACCGACATGGCCACCCTGGCGACGGTCATCGGGTTCACTGTGATGATGGTACTTGATGTTGCGCTGGGATGATCGGGATCAGGTGCGAAAGAAGTCGATAACGGAGCCGCGATCCTCTTCGCTCGGCATGATTTCAATGAACGTTATGCGCCACCAGGGGAAGATAACGCTCTGGACGCCGGGCGCCAGGTAGGGGACGTCCTTTCCGTCGCGTTTGCGCATATTCGTCACACGGAGAAACATGTCGCCCGGTTGTGGCTCCTGGTCAATATCTGCCAGCACCGGGTCCTCTCCCGCAATATGCAAGATAATCGTCCGCGCCACCCGGAGCTCCTTTCACTGCTGATTGCCGCGCAACTCGATGCGCAGCAGTAACGTGCCGCACATGATCTCATCGCCGTGGCGCAGCTTGATGGCGCGTTCCGGTTCGATCTGGCGCCCATTGACGAATGTACCGTTGGCGCTGCCAAGATCTTCGACCAAGTAGGCCCCATCCTTGTACGACAGAATGGCATGGCGCCGCGACACACCGGCATCATAGCCGCCAAACTGGCCCAGATCGATATCCGGCATCACACCACGCGTCGGATCGGCGCGACCAACGAGCACTTCATCGCTCAGATCAACGTCGATTGCGCATCGGCTGCCGACGACGATCAGCGTCACGAGCGGGCCGGTATCATCCTGGGCAGTACCGGCCAGGCCGGAGGTGATCGCCTTTTCGTCACGCCCGGAGGCACCCATAGCGAGCTGGCGCGTCGGTTCGAGCGGACCGGCGTCGATCAGGCTTGCGCCACACTCCAGGCAGAAAATCGTACCATCAAGTTGTCGGGCTGAACAGTTCGGACAGGTTATCATGGGTCTTGGATCATCCAGTCATGCAGTACCCTGGCGAAGGGCGATCAGGCGCCGGTATCGCGTTCGCCGCCGATCGCGCGTCCCATCAGGCCACGCGTGCCAAAGCGGATGCGCTTGCGGCCTTCCTCGCTGGCGGCGCCGCTGCGCAGTATGCGTGTCGCCTCCTGTTGTACCGTGTGCGCCAGACTGGCCTCGCCGGCATTCAGCAGACGCGTGCCTGCCATCTGTAAGCGTTCGCTGGCTTCCTGGACGCGCCCCTCCGCGGCATGCCGCCAGGCGCTGGCCTGCAAGCGGTAGGCAACCAGGCGTTCCAGCCAGTGCTTCACCGTTCCATCCACCTGGTACACCACATCTTCGGCTGGCCGGACGCTCACACGAATCACGTCCTCACGCACCTGGTCACGCAGGTTGGCAGCCGGCAAATTGTAACGCAGCGTCAGTTTCAGCAGTGGATGGTCACCTGCCGGCAGCGCCGGTACAATCACCTCCAGCAAGAACCCCTGCACACCGGTATCGGGCCAGTCCCCCAGGTTTGCCGTCCAGCGGCGATCAGCCTCTTCAGCAAGAGTTACCGGCGCAATAAACGGGCGCACCTGGTCCAGCGATCGCAACTGAGCGCCGGGGCGCCCCTCAACGCGCAGCTGCACCTGCTGGGCGAAAATTGCATGCAGCCGTTTGAGCTCATCGGCGAACACTGCCACCACATCCTGGGCAGTGGCAATATACTGCGCGCGGCTATTCTCGCTGGCGGTCATGGTTTCGAGAAGATCCTCGTTCCACTCGGTGCCGATGCCAAGTGCCGTCAACCCGATGCCGCGCGCCTGCCCGCGCCGCGCAATCTCCACACAGCGACTCTCATCGCCATAGGTACGGCCGTCGGTCAGCAACAGGATCCGGCTTATGCCGCGTGTGAGCAGCGGGCGCTGAACCTCCTGCAACGCCAGCGCCATCCCCTGCGCCATCTCGGTTCCACCTGCCGCGTCAATCTGCCCGATCGCCGCCTTCAGATCAGGTTTCTTCAGCACACGTTGCGCCGGGATGACGACATCGGCCCGGTCATTGAACACAACCAGCGCGAAATGATCATCCTGACCGAGCTGGTCAACGATTCGTGTTGCTGCATCCTTTACCTGGGCAAGGCGCTCACCGCGCATGGACGAACTACGGTCAATCACCAGGCAGAGATTGAGCGGCAACTTTGGCAGTTGTTGGACCAGGCCTTCGGCGTGTGCTTCCAGCAGGACGTAGATTACCTGTGGCTCTTCGCTCGCAGCCAGCACCGTACGGCTGAGGGTACGTTGAAGATTGATGCCTGGCGCCATAAGCTCATCACATTTCAAGCAAGCCTGACCAGCACGGCCGAAATATTATCCGGCCCGCCAGCGCGATTGGCTGCCTCGATCAGCGAGCGCACCGCGCGGTTCGGCGCTTCGATACCCTGAACAATGCGCGCAAGGTGGTCATCGTCCACACACCCCCACAGGCCGTCACTGGCGAGTAGCAGGTGGGTCGCATCGCCGATCGGCTGGAACAGCAGATCAACCGAGACCTCCGGGTGCTGGCCAACCGTGCGGTAGAGCTGCGAACGCAGCGGGTGATCGCGCGATTCCGACGGATCGAGCTGCCCCATCTCGATCAATCGCCCGACCGCCGAGTGATCGGTGGTCAGCTGATGGATACCGGCCGGCCCGATCAGATAGGCGCGTGTATCGCCGACATGGCCGATATAGAGCGAACGGCCAAGCAGCAGTGCCGCGGTGCACGTCGTGCCCATATCGGAGCCGGTCAACCGCGCCTGATCCCAGATCGCGCGATTGGCTTCCTGCACCGCTTCGACCACCAGCGCCTGCAAGGAGACATTGATGACACCCTCGAGCGCCGGTGCGAGCAACTCTGCGATAATATGGCGCGCAATGGTGGTAATCGCCAGCCGGCTGGCAATCTCACCTCCGTCGTGGCCACCCATGCCATCGGCGACGATGAACAGGCCGAGCGTCGCATCCCCCTCATCGCGTGGAACACTGCTGATCAGCGTATATACCGAGTCCTGGTTATTTTGCCGCACCTGCCCGATATGGCGCATCGCTGCGGCCACAATCGCCAGTGGCGCCGGTGGTGTCTCGCGCGGACCTTCCAGCTCTTCCAGCGGTTCAGTGTCCCCGGGCCGGCGGTCAGGCGGCAGGCTGGACTGCGCCATCACGGAACGCGCATCGAGGGGCCGTGTACCGTCGAGGTCACCGGCAGTACTCGACCACCAGGCGTCGTCGCCGGCGGCAGGCGGCGGATCGACCGGTTGCCCCGACGTATCACTCTCGTTCATATCCATGTGTGATCCCTGGCCCGTCTCACGCGCGCAGCGCATACACCGCGTGATCAAGTGACCCGATATAGACCAGCCCTTCGCTGATTGCCGGCGTCGAAACCACCGGCCCGCCGGTTTCGTAGCGCCAGATCAGGGCGCCATTCGCAACATCGAGGCAATAGACGCATCCATCGGCAGCACCGAAATAGAGCCGCCCCTGCTCGATCCGCGGCGACGACGTGATCTGGCTGCCGGTTTCATACTTCCAGCCAGGTTTGCCGTTTTTCAGCTCGATCGCATACATGCACCCATCAACGCTACCGACAAATACACGCGTTCCAAACGGCAACGGCGATGAATTCACATAGTGATTGGTACGAAACTTCCAGATCGGCCAGCCGCCCTCGCTATCGAGGGCATACAGCGTGTAATCCATCGAGCCGACGATCACCATGTTTTCGGCGAATGCCGGCGACGAGATGACCGGCTGCTGGGTACGCTGCTTCCAGCGCACCCCGCCATTCTTCATGTTCAGCGCGTATACGAACCCATCACCGCCGCCGAAATAAACCGAATCGCCGGCGATGCATGCCGAAGACCGGATGGGCATCCAGGTGCGATATTTCCAGATCTGCGACCCGCGCAACCCATCAATGGCATAGAAATGCTGATCGTCCGATCCGATGAAAATGACCCGTTCAAGCACACGCGGCGACGAGCGCACCGGCTTCCCGGTGCGGAACGTCCAGCGCAGTGTGCCACGGCGCAGATCGCACGCATATACGGCGCCGTCTTCGGAACCGACGATCACAATGTCGTTCCACACGGTTGGCGACGACGAAATACCGCCTTCGGTGGCATACTTCCAGCGAAACTCGCCACGCCCGGCGTCGAGCGCGTAGAGATTGGTATCGTAGCAGCCAATAAACACCATGCCGTTACTGACATGCGGTGACGAACGCACTTCATCCTCGCAGGTAAACCGCCAGACCAGCTCCGTACTGGCGACTTTGCCACGCGGAGTCGCTCCTTTCGCCGGTGCAGCACCGCTCGCGCCACTCTGCGAACGCAAGGTCGGAGTCTGCAGCAATGCCTGGCGCATCTCGTCAGCCGACGCCCAGCGGGTCTTCATGTCATACGAGAGCGCCTTCTCAATCACTGCCTCCAGCTCCGGCGACACAACCGGGTTCAACTGGCGTAGCGGGCGTTCATGGAACGTAAACGGCGTTTCGGTACGCGGATCGCTTGCCGTCAACAGATGGTGTAGGGTTGCGCCGAGCGCGTAGAGATCGCCCTGTGGTTCAGCAATACCTTTGTACTGCTCAGGAGGAGAATAACCTTCGGTACCGATCACCGTACCCCGGGTGCGCACCAGGCCGCGTGCAATGCCGAAGTCGATCAGTACGATCCGCTCATCAGGCGTCACCATCACATTCGATGGTTTCATATCACGAAAGACGATAGGTTCGGGTTGCTGGTTGTGCAGATAGGTGAGCACCTCGCACAACTGCACGGCCCAGCGCGCCACGCGCTCTTCGGCCAGCGGGCCGCCGGCCTCATCGAGCACCGTCTCCAGGTCTTTGCCCTGGATCAACTCAAGGATCAGGTAGACCCGGCCATGCTCTTCAAAGAAATCGTATACCCTGGGGATGGCCGGATGCTGCAAGGTTGCAAGCAAGCCCGCCTCACGTTCGAAGTTCTTGAGGTTCAGTAAGCGGGTATTTGAATCAGGCGCGCTCTGGTACATTTCCTTGATCGCGCAAGGACGGACCACATCCTTGAAGCGCAGGTCGCGCCCGCGGTACACGACGCTCATGCCGCCAATGCCAAGCGTGTCCTCGATGGCATAGCGCCCCTGGAGAACAACACCTGGTTGCATGACCGGCGCAACGGTACGCTGCCCGGCACCAGGCACCGTGGTCCCCTGCGGGTCGGCCTCCGCGTCCTCCTGTGGACGCCCCACGCCAATGCTCCTGGTTGTGCCGGGTTTCTTGATTAGCGCCATGCTCTCCTCCGACGAGGCCGCTGCGAGGTATCATACCAGAACCGCTGCGCCAGGTACATAGGAAACGAAGATCGATCGTCGGGTCGTGTGGAACAACCGGAATGACAGTTGTATAACTCCTGTTATTATAGGGCTTCCCGCTGCGAGAGGCAACCACTGGAAAAGGCCCGGCCGTAGAGATGCCTGGTTGGGGTATCTGGTCATCACCCGGCAGTAGGGGGCCCCTCTGGCGCATGCTGGCACAGTTGAACCGCATGCACGTCTGTGCTATGATACAGCTGCGGCGATCAGGAGCAGGGTATACCTCGTCACAGTCGGAGTTCGGGGAGGCCCAGTTACCAAGGAGTGAGGTATGGCACGCGAAAGCGGCGACCCGCACGATCCGCGTTCGGCGCGGGCATCACGCCGTGATCAATCCAGCACCGACCGGCTCACGCCCGATTCGTTCGACGAACCGGTCAACCCGGCGTGGCGTCGTAGCCGTGCTGCCGGGCGGCAGTCGCCGCGGCGGGCGCCGTTCTCACAACAGGACTTCGCCCTGTGGCTCCAGTATGGCGGATGGAAGTTTCTGCTGGCGGCGGTTGCGATTGTGCTGGCCGGCATCGTGCTGTTCATACTGAGCCAGTCCAGTACGCCGGCCCCACTGCAGACCGCGGCGCCCGAACCGGCGCCAGAGATTCTCCTTACACCGCTGCCGGCGCCGCCGACGGTCACACCTGCGCCAATCACGTCAACCGTGGCGCTCAGCCCCACCACGGTACTCGGTGTACAGTTGCGCGTCGAGGGTACTGGCACGCTCGGGCTGTTCCTGCGCCCGGAACCGAACACCAGCAGCACACCGATCAAGACGCTGCCCGACGGCGCGGTGGTCACGGTCATTGGCGACGACTCGGTTCAACCCGACCGGGTGTGGAAGCGCGTGCGTGACGCGGAGGGCGCCGAGGGGTGGGCCGCCGCCGACTATCTCAAGCCGGTAAATCCATAACGGCAGCGACTCGCTCGCTATGCCGGCGATCGCTCCCGCAATGAGGAATGGTTCACCACCACAGCCGCGTCTGGCCGGGCGCGGCGCGCCCATCGAGCAGCAGATATGGCGCGGCCCAGGCAATGGTCACGCCGAGTTTGCGGAGTTGCGCCAGATCGCGCAGGCGCGTGTCGCGTCGCAGCGCAATGATCCGGTCGGCACTTTTCGGCCCGATGCCGGGCACCCGCAGCAGCATCCGGCGCGGTGCGCGGTTGATCTCCACCGGCTCAACAAGATGGCGCTCGGCCCAGGCCTGTTTGGGGGTTCTGTCGCGCGGGAGGAACCCGTCTACGTCGAATGGCAGTTCATCGGCTGCAAAGCCATAGTCGCGCAGCATGAAATCCGCCTGGTACAGCCGCAACTCACGCGCCGGGTCCTCAGCGGGGAGATCGGCAAATGGCGTGCGTTCAATCGGGCTGAAGGCGCTGAAGTAGGCGCGGCGCAGGTTGAGCTCGCAATGAGCGCGCGCCACGGTTGCCAGCAACTCCCGGTCGCTTTCGCCCGCCGGGCCGACCACGAACTGGGTCGTCAGGCTGCGGGCACGTATGGGCGTATCGTGATCTGCCCCGGTGCGCGCCCGGCGGATCATCGCGGCGGCCCAGGCCATGCGGCCCCACATGCTGCCGGCGAATTCCTTTTCGGGCGCGAGCGTCGCCAGCCGTTCGGCATTCGGCGCTTCCAGGTTCAGCGAGACTCGATCGGCCAGTTCGACCGCGCGTTCGATATACTCAAACGATGCGCCAGGAATCAGCTTCAAATGAATGTAGCCGGTGTATCCCTCCTTCAACCGCAGCCGCTCCACGGTAGCGATCATCTGTTCCATGGTGGTGTTGGCATCGGGCACGATGCCCGACGAGAGGAACAACCCATCAACGCGCCCCCGCTGATTGAGTGAGATGAAGGTTGTTGCCAGTTCGTCAGGCTTGAAGGTGGTACGTTTGCGGCGGATGGCGCAGGAGGTAAAGCAGTACCGGCAGGCATACCGGCAGGCGTTTGTTTGCAGGACCTTGAAGAGTCGCGCCGTGCCGCCGCCTTCCTGCTTCGCGTTATAGATGAAACCCGTCGGGTGCTGGATGCCACGCTGAATCTGCTGCGTCTCCGGGACCGCCGTGACCTCGACTTCGGCCTCGGCGCCGAGAATTGCCAGCTTCTGCTGGATATCCGGTTCCATGATGATCGTGGTGGTCACACTCTCTCTCCTGGCCTGAGCAAGCGCATGCACGACATGTCGTGACACCCCCGGAGGATACGACAGATACACTCATGATTATAGCACAGGTGTGCAATATCAACCGGGTGGTGATGGCCCTGGCTACTGCAGCGCCGCGCCGATCGCCTGGCCCAGGCGGTGTGCCGCTTCCGCCAGCAGGGCGGGAGGGTAGAGGCTGAATGAGAGCCGCAATGCGCCGGGCCTGGCGGCAGCCAGGTGAAAGCGCGCGCCGGGGATATAGCTGACGCCTGCGGCTTCGGCACGGGGTAGCAGATCGGCGGCATCGAGCGCATCAGGTAGTTCAACCCACTGAAAGAAACCGCCTCTGGGAACCGTGAAGCGACAGCCAGGCGGCAGATGCTGGCGCAACCCGGACGCCAGCGCATCGCGTCGCTCACGGTACGCCGCTCGCAGGCGCATCACGATTGCTTCGAAGTCACCCGCCGCGCACAACTCGGCAACCGTCAGCGCGACCAGCGGATTCACCCCGCCGCCGCTATCGAGCATACCACCCCCGATTATCCGGCTCGTCAATGCGGCATCAGCCGTCAGGTAGCCGAGGCGCAGCCCGGGTGCCAGCGACTTCGAGAATGAGCCGATACGCGCCACAACGCCCGGACGCGCAATGCTCCACACGGATGGCGGCGCCGGTACATCGTGACTTAACTCGCGATACACATCATCTTCCACCAGCAGCAACCCGGCTTCCGCAGCAAGTCCAGCCAGTGCCTGCCGTCGCGGCAGATCCATACAGACGCCCGTCGGATTATGGTATGTCGGGACGAAGTACAGCATCCGCGGGCGCTTACCGTCGCGCGCCAGGCGGCCCAGCAACGCCGCCAGCGCATCCACATCGAGGCCGCCAGCATCAACCGGCGTGGGCACCAGCTCCAGCGGGTGATCGCGCAAGATGCGCACGGCCAGGTGGTAGGTCGGCGACTCAACCAGCACAATGTCGCCAGGGCGCATGACGAGCGTACAGAGGAGGTCGAGCGCCTGTGATGCACCGGCCAGCACCAGCGCCTCTGCGGGATCGGGCGGGCGCGCATCGGTCTGTGCCAGGCGGCCGCAGATCCATTCCAGCAGCGGCCCGGGGCCCCGCTCAGCGCCATATGCCAGGGCGGCAGCGCCATAACGCGCCAGGGCGGCGTTCGCCGCGCGACGCAACGCCTCGACCGGCAACAGGTCCGGATCAGGGTGTCCCCACCCCAGGTCAATAATGCCTTCGCGGTGGACAATCTGTACGATCGGCAACATCTCTCACATCACTGCGCCAATGAGCCATGGATTAAACTCTTCTTCTCCGATCCCCTGCGCTTCGCTGAGCGACGGCTCACCCGATGCCACCGCAATGATCCGCTCGAAGATTTCATGCCCGACCTGCGCCACCGTCGCGCCCTCAAGGATTCGGCCCGCATTCACATCCATGTCGTCGCGCATGTGGTAGTAGGTTGCGCTGGTGGTTGCGATCTTGAGGCTGGGTGCTGGCTTGAAGCCGAAGCAACTGCCGCGCCCCGTCGTGAATGCGACAAGGGTGCACCCACCTGCTACCTGGCCAGTAACCGACACAGGATCATAGCCAGGAGTATCCATGAAGACCAGGCCCGACGCGGTGACCGGCTCGGCATAATCATAGACCGCCTGCAGTGGTGTGCTGCCACCCTTGGCCACGGCACCGAGCGACTTCTCGAAGATCGTCGTCAGGCCACCGGCCTTGTTGCCAGGAGCAGGATTGTTGTCAATCTCGGCCCCTTCGCGGGCAGTATACGCCTCCCACCAGCGGATCTGCCGTACCAGCTTCTCACCGACTTCCCGGCTCACCGCGCGGCGCGTCAACAGGTGTTCCGCGCCATAGACCTCCGGTGTTTCCGACAACACGGCCGTACCACCCTGTGCCACAAGCAGATCAACGGCATAACCAAGGGCCGGATTCGCAGTCATGCCGCTAAAACTATCGCTCCCCCCACATTGAAGCGCCAGCGCCAGTTCACTCACCGGCAGCGGCTCACGGCGGAAGGTGTTCGCAAGCGGGAGCAACTGCTCAACCGCGCGCACCCCCGCCTCGACGGCAGCAGCCACGCCACCCTCGGCCTGGATGCCGACATAGAGCGGCAGATCGGTATCGCCCAGGCGCGCGGTTTGCTGTGCCAGCAGCGAGTCAAACTGGTTGACTTCACAGCCGAGGCCGACGAACAGCGCACCGGCAACATTCGGGTGGCGTGCAAAGCCGGCCAGCGTGCGTTGCAACATATCCAGTTCCATGCCGCTATCACGCATGGCGCAGCCATGTTTATGGGTCAGCGCGACAATATCGGTAACATTGGGGAACTGCGGCAGAAGCTCAACCCGCGCGCGCTCGGCGATCCGGCGCACCGTATGCGCGGCGCAATTCACTGTCGCAATGATAGCAATCGTGTTGCGGGTACCGGCGCGGCCCCTGAGCCGGCGGTACCCGGCGAACGTGCGCCGCTCCTCCAGCGGTACATACGGCACTGGCCGGACATCCGCGCCGAACTGATAATCGAGCGCCATCTCCCCTACCGCGAGGTTATGACGATGCACATGGTCGCCCGGCGCAATCGCGCAAGTGGCAAACCCGATCACCTGGCCATAACGCCGCACCGGCTGCCCGGGTGCGACTGGCCGCAGCGCGACTTTGTGCCCGGCGCCAATCGCCGCGCCAGGACGAATACGCACACCGCCGGCATCCACCGGCTGGCCGGGGGCAAGCGGCGCCAGCGCAATCGCAACATCATCATCCGGATGTAAGCGCAGGGCCAGGGTATCCTGTATGCCAATAAACATGATTCGGTTCCTTTTTCGCGCACGAAACGGACCGGCCACCAACACCGTTGCGGTGTTTCTGAATCAGCGCAGGCTCGCGGCAACACTCTCGACCAGTTGCTCATAGGTGAATGGCTTGTGAAGCACCGGCAGGCCCGTACGCTCCAGAAACGCGCGGCTCCGCTCCCCCATGGTATCGCCCGTCAACACCAGCCAGCGCGACGCAGGCCGGAGATGGTGCAGTCGCGCATATAATTCGGCGCCATCCATCCCTGGCATCTGCAAATCGGTAATGATCAGCGCATAATCCGATGCCATGGCGCGCGCGAGCGCATCCTCACCTCGACCCACGGCATCAACGTGGCATTCCAGGCGCGCCAGCGCGCGCTGCGCCACAGAACGCACCACTTCTTCGTCTTCCACCAGCAACACCGTGAGGCCAGGCGGTACGGCGCTGGCTGACTTCGTAGAAAGGGCACGCGCACCCTGGGCGATAGGGAGCCGCACATAGAACGTTGTACCTTCGCCCGGATGGCTCTCGACCCACACGTCGCCACCATGCTGTTGCACAATGCTATACACAACGGCAAGGCCCATACCCATGCCCTGGCCGACATCGCGCGTCGTAAAGAACGGCTCAAACACATGCTGGAGGTGTTCCGGCGCAATGCCCGGCCCGGTATCGCTGATCGTCACCACCACGCCATCGGGGTGCGCGCCAGCGCGCACCTGCAACCGGCGCGGCGCCCCTGGCGGGCAGAGCGCAAGCGCCTGCACCGCGTTCCGCGTGATGTTGAACAGCACCTGTTCGATCTGATGCGCCTCGCCAGCGACGTGCACCAGGTCAACCGGCACATCCATCGCAACATCAATACCCTCTGTCGCAATTTCACCGGCCAGGCGTTGTAATGTCTCACCAATCAACGGCCCCAGGTTCAGCGGTTCAGGTTCAGGCGCCTGTGGCCGGCTGAATGCGCGCAACTGTTGAACAATCGAAGCCGCCCGGCGTGCGGCGCGCTCGATCTGCTCAATATCAGCACGTAGCGACGGAGTAAGATCCTCGCTCAACTGAAGCTGGGACAGTCCCAGCACAACGGCAAGCGGGTTATTCAACTCATGCGCCGCACCTGCGACCATGCGCCCGAGCGCAGCCAGTTTTTCGCTCTGGCGCAGCTGTGATTCGAGCCGCCGCAACGCGGTCATATCCTTGACAACAACCAGCACCTCATCGTAATCGGGAATCAGGTCAAACGACACGAGTGCGTTGAAATAATCGCCATCGGCGCGTAGCAGATCAATCTCAAAGCGCTGCGGATCGCCCTGGCGCGCCTGTAACCAGTACTGAATGAGTTCGTTACGGCGATTCGCCGGCACAAGGACGAGCAGGGACTGCCCCGCAAGATTCTGGCGCTGATAGCCAATTGTTGTGAGTGGCTCCTGGTTCAGCGGCTGCATCGACATATCTGGTCGGCACACAAGGAGCATATCAGGCGCATTCTGAATGATGGCATCAAGGTAGGCGCGCATGGCCTCGGCCTCACGGTAGAGGCGCGCATTCATGATCGAGGTCTCGCGCATCTCCTGGTGGACTCGCGCGTTTGCGATTGCCTGTGCGATCTGCGCCGCGACAGCCTCGGCCAGTTTGATGTCCCGCTCGTCAAAGGCGCCCGCGATCGTGCCGATTTCCAGCAAGCCGACAGCGACGCCTTCGACGATGAGCGGTATCACGGCCAGCGAACCGGTCAGAAATACGCCAGGATCGAGAACACGTGGTTGCGCTGCCTGGAGCATCGCCGCATCAATGATGACCGGCGCACCGCCTTCCAGCGCATGGAGCTCTCCGGCAAACGGAGGCTCGCGGTACTCCTCGACAAAGAAGCGATGCTCCGGAGACACATGATAGCTCGCGTGCAGGCGCAGGCGCCCGTCGTCATCGCGCAACAGCACACCGGCAGCATGGGCAAGCCGGGCGAGCACAATCGCCTCCAGGGCCGCATGCAGCACCTGATCAAGATCCGACGACCGGTTCATCGCCTGGCTGACGTGCAACAGCGTCGTCAACTCCATCTGCCGACGCTGCAATTCATACGCCGCAGCGCGACGCGCCGTCACGTCGCGACAAATAAGGTCAATCTCAACTGGTTGTATACCCGCCCACACCACCTGCCCGGTTGCCTCAAGCACCACAGTATGGCCCTGCGCGTCCTGAATCTCGAAGTTCCAGGGCGTATCAAAACGCCGGTGGCCGAGCAACTCATCGAGGCGCCGGCGCAACTCGGCGCGATCTGCCGGCGCTGCAAGCTCAAAAATCGATTTCCCGATCGGCGCCCCTTGTTCAGAGGCGATCACAGCCGCAGCCGCCTGATTGAACCGCCGGATCTGCCCATCAGGGGTGAGGCTGAACACAAGCTCTTCGGCCTGCTCCAACAGGAGCCGGTAGCGCCGTTCCGACTGGCGGAGCGCATTGTGGAGCCGGGCATTAGCAACCGCCGCTGCGGCCAGTTCGGCGAACCGGTCCAACATCATGCGCTCGTCATCGCCGAAGAGCGTCTGTTCTTTGCGGGCCACGGTCAACACACCTATCACCGCGCCCTGGTGACGCAGCGGTTGAAACATCGCCGCCCGCAAGCGATGCGTCTCCCACGAGGGGCGATACGTATCCGGATCAGCCTCGGTATCAGCAATCGCGAGTGTTGCGCCTTCGCGGAACGAACGCCCGGCCAGGCTTCCCACCAGTGGCAACGACGACCCAAGCAAGGACTCGGCTACGCCGCTGCTCATGGCGCACAACAATACCGGCTCACTGTCAGCAGGAAGGTAGATACTGGCGTGATCCATATCGAGCAGCCGTTGCGCTTGCAGGCAGACTTCGCGCAACACCTCCTCGACCGTCCCGAGCGAAGCGACGACGTGCGCAATCGCAGCCAGAGCGTCAAGGCGCTGCAAGCGGCGTGTCACGCGCTCGCGCTCGGCGACAGCCAGTAACAGCGCGCCAAGGTGCACAGCCAGCACGTTGAGCCGGTGCTGCTCCACCGCCGTGACCATGCTGCCCCAGAGGTGGAGCAGTTGCTGTGGCTGGTCCGCCACCGGCATCGGCAGCACCATGTGCCCGCGAACGCCAGGCGCCCATATGGCGCTATGTGCCATGTCGGGGGTGGATGGTGTCAGGAAGAGGGGGGCACGCTGGTTGATCACTGTGCGGTAGGCTGACGGGGGGATACGCCCTGCCTCAAGGGGCAGCGCCGAATAGATCACTGGCGGGATCGAGTGATCGTTATCCTGCGCGTACAGCGTGAACCCGATCCCTGCGGGCAGCAGGAAGCCGGCCACGCGTTCACACACTGTCTGTACCGATTCCGCGCGCAGCAGGCCGGGCATGTTCGCATTCAGCTCTGATTTGACCCGTTCCATCATCGCCGCGCGCGACTCGCGGTACAGATTGACCGAGAGCCAGCCCGGCGCGACACCGGGAATCGCGGCGACATCTACTTCCAGTGCTGGTGGTGCATGCCGCTGGATCATGATCGCGTCAACGGCCGCGCCAGCCTGCGCACGCGCCTGGAATGCCTCAAATCGTCCACATTCGTGAACATCGGCGCCTTCGAACAACACCTCCGCCGCCGTATCACCCCGTTCCATAGGGATCAAGAGGCCTGCCGGCCTGCTTAACGCAGCAATCGTCCCATCCGGCGCGATGAGCGCAGTTGGCCAGGGAGCCGTTTCGACCAGGCGACACAGCACGCCTGGATCGCTATCCTGCTGCGGAGACGCCGCGACAGCGGCGCCTGTTCCCTGACCTGAGGCTTGATCAAGCATAGAGAGCCTGGCATCCCGTCATTATGACACGAGGTACACCGTCGGCCTGACTGGCGACCTCGCATCGGGTGTTTCTTGCCCTGGGCAGAGCGATACGAGACCTGGCGCGCTGCCGCAGGCTAATATAAACCGGCGTACGTTCCTGGAGGGTTTGGGGCGGGCTTTAGCCAGCCAGAATGCGACGCGCGACAGTGCAACTTCCACGTTTGAGCGTACTGGAACAACGTAGGGTCCGCGCCACCGCATAACTCGTATCATTAATTACAGAACCGTCATATTGTAGCACAGGCGCATTACCTCGTGGCGATCACTCGTTTCCCGTGCGCGGGTTGAGGGTGCAGACCGGCAGGGCGACCAGCTGGTCGCCCCCGGAATACACACGTGAGGAAGGGCAGGGAATGCGGTACAATACGCGGCCATGTTATACCTGGTCGCTACACCGATTGGAAATCTGGGCGACATCTCGTTCCGTGCGCTGGAGACACTGCGCGCAGCGGATGTGATTGCGTGCGAAGATACGCGCAAAAGCAGTGTGCTGCTGCAGCATTATGCGATAAGCAAGCCACTCGTCTCGTTCCATGAACACAACGAGCAGCAGGCTGGCGAGCGCCTGATGAACATGTTGCGCCAGGGAAAAAGCGTCGCATTGATCACGGATGCCGGAACGCCAGGGATTGCCGATCCCGGGTTTACCCTGGTGCGGCGCGCGCTTGCCGCCGGCATCGATGTGACGATGATCCCCGGCCCGGCGGCACTCATTATGGCGCTGGCACTCTCAGGGCTGCCATTGCACAGCTTTACGTTTCGCGGCTTCCCGCCACGCAAGCCCGGGCCGCGCCGGCGTTTCCTCGAAGTTGATCGTGACTCGCCGCATACGCTGATTTTCTATGAGAGCCCGTACCGCATCAATGCTCTGGTGCACGACGCGCTCGCCGTATATGGTGACCGGCCGGCGGCGCTGGCCAATGATCTGACCAAGAAGTTTGAACATGTCGAACGCGGTTCGCTGTCACACCTGATCGCGTACCTTGCGACAGTGCGCATCCAGGGTGAGTATGTATTGCTGATTGCGGGAGCCGCTTCGCGCACGACCAGTGGTGGCGAAGAAATGTGAGTGGTACCGCAATGATGCACAGCTCGTCCAGGTGCATCGAAGTTGCGCATACTGGTCGTCTGGCACATAATACACGGCATGCAAACGCGACAGATCATTCGCACGTTGAGCGGCATTGGCCGTGGGCTCCTGTCGATGATCGCCGTTGCCGTGGCGTTGCTGGTGCTCGTCTCGGCCATGATCATTGTGCAGGGCCAGCGCGATGAGGCGCGCCCGGTCGGGGCAGCGGTCGTGCTTGGCGACCCGGCCGGTAGCGGCGATTCCGCCATTGCGCGCGTCGCGCGCTTCGAGCACGCCGGCGATCTCTATCGCCGAGGCATGGTCAGCCGCATCATACTTACCGGCAAATCCGCCGCTCCCGCTGGCCGCGAGTACCTGACCGGGCTGGGATTGCCACCGCAGGCGCTATTGATTGAGACCGAAAGCGCGACCATGGCTGAAGGCGTGCGTGCCGCTGGCGCGATTGCGCGCGCTCAAGGAGTTTCCGCGGTGATCATTGTCGCTGATCCCCCGCAGATGCTGACCGCATTGAAGGTCGCGCGCGATGAAGGGCTGGCGGCGTATGGCTCGCCAACCCACAGTGCGCCTGGTGAGGCGCATCCTGCAGCCGAGGTCGCCGTCGTGTTGCGCGAGACATGGCGCTACCTGACCTATGTTCTTGCAGGACAGTGATAACGCCCCTGAAAGTCTTCGTGCCGCTCATGACCCAGGTCGAAGCGCGCCCGGGTCGCCGGCCACGCTTTGGCACCTGGGATGCTGCCTATGACACCCACTATGTCTATACCCAATACCTTTCAAATAAGCTCTTCGCCCCCACCCCGGCCCGCCCCCGCTGGGGGCGGGAGACCGGCCTCTCCCCCAGCGGGGGGAGTTGGGGGGTATATCGCGCCTTATTTGCAAGGTATTGTGTCTATACCTACGTCCACCAGGCGGGCGGCTTCGCGGCGGTACCGCGGATTGATAACCCGCGCCAGCCGTTCCGCCGCTTCGCCGCCGATGGCGCGCCGGTGTGTGCGGCGGATCCGGCGATGGCGCTGGAGTTCCGCTACACCCACCGCAGCGACCTGACGCCGCAGCAGAAGGAGCGCTTCCGCTGTCCGCTGCTTCATCCGACGCCAACCGGCGCGGCCCGTCCGGTGGCTGACGCCCATTTCGCCAACGGCGGCTGCAAAACTGATATCACCGCCGGGCCGGGGTCGCGCATTCGCTGGCAACTCGACCGCGACAGCAACGCCTACAAACACTCTACGCTCAACGCACCATGGTCGAACGGATCAACAGTCAGGCCGAAGCGCTCGGCATAACGCAC